>OGDP01000053.1_pt1 | contig 117997 bp, 106 predicted proteins | sample 1570441 | NCBI WGS metagenome assembly OGDP01 (sample SAMEA2581961, study PRJEB24529) | metagenome | biome: Human gut stool | place: China | collected 2011
GGGTTGCGCTCGTTGCGGGACTTAACCCAACATCTCACGACACGAGCTGACGACAGCCATGCAGCACCTGTGTCCAGATTCCCTTGCGGGCACGGCCTGATCTCTCAGGCCTTCCTGGCATGTCAAGGCTAGGTAAGGTTTTTCGCGTTGCATCGAATTAATCCACATCATCCACCGCTTGTGCGGGTCCCCGTCAATTCCTTTGAGTTTTAATCTTGCGACCGTACTCCCCAGGCGGTCTACTTCACGCGTTAGCTGCGTTACCAAGGACTATCGTCCCCAACAACTAGTAGACATCGTTTAGGGCGTGGACTACCAGGGTATCTAATCCTGTTTGCTCCCCACGCTTTCGTGCATGAGCGTCAGTCATGTCCCAGAGGGCTGCCTTCGCCATCGGTGTTCTTCCACATATCTACGCATTTCACTGCTACACGTGGAATTCCACCCTCCTCTGACAAACTCAAGTCCTGCAGTCATATATGCAATTCCCAGGTTGAGCCCGGGGATTTCACATCTATCTTACAGAACCGCCTGCGCACGCTTTACGCCCAGTAATTCCGATTAACGCTTGCACCCTACGTATTACCGCGGCTGCTGGCACGTAGTTAGCCGGTGCTTATTCTTCAGGTACCGTCAGCGGAATACGGTGTTATCGCATCCCTTTTCGTCCCTGACAAAAGCAGTTTACAATCCGAAGACCTTCATCCTGCACGCGGCATGGCTGGATCAGGGTTGCCCCCATTGTCCAAAATTCCCCACTGCTGCCTCCCGTAGGAGTCTGGGCCGTGTCTCAGTCCCAGTGTGGCTGGTCGTCCTCTCAGACCAGCTACCGATCGTCGCCTTGGTGAGCCTTTACCTCACCAACCAGCTAATCGGACATCGGCCGCTCTTCCAGCGCGAGGTCTTGCGATCCCCCGCTTTCACCCTCAGGTCTCATGCGGTATTAGCTGCCCTTTCGGGCAGTTATCCCCCACTAGAAGACACGTTCCGATGTATTACTCACCCGTGCGCCACTCGCCGCCAGGGAGCAAGCTCCCCGCGCTGCCGTTCGACTTGCATGTGTAAAGCATGCCGCCAGCGTTCAATCTGAGCCAGGATCAAACTCTTTAGTTCAATCACTGTTTGTTCGCTCTTCGCCGGAATTGAAAGATTTGATTTGATCTCTTCTTTCGGCTTTCGAGAAGTGCAAACTTCGTAAAATTTTTGAGTCTCCGGATCGTGAAATCCGGCGCCTCTTTCGAGACTCCTCAAGTTTCCGACGTTCACACTTATCGGTTCGTTGAATCTGATTTTTAAAGAACTTCGCTGACCTCGATCAGCGCAGAAGAAAGAGTTTATCTGAACTTTTTCTTCTTGTCAAGAACATCTCAACGATTCGTTTGAATGCATCTCAATGTTGCTTGATTTTCTGCCTCTCGTTCGAGGCAGGGAGCGAACTTTACCGACATTTAAATCTTTTGTCAAGGGCATCTTACAAGTCAGTTCATTGCGTGGCGTCACCCTTACTAGCACAGACTACTCAGAGCGCACTGCTCACAGCGTTGATCTCCCCTCATACAATCACGACAAATTTTGCAGGTTGCTCGTTTCAAGGAGTAGTCTGCGCACTATGTCAACGGTTAGACGCTGCAGGAGGAGCTCAGGTCTTATGTCGACAGAACATTCTCAGGCTCTGCCGCGGTCCGTTGTACTGCTTCGCCTGCTGCGTCGAATACTCTCTGTCACCGCCGTCGCCTGTGCTGCTGCCGGCATGATTGCTTCTGCAGATGCGCTCATTTCTGGATTCGGAGACGGCGGAGACAAGCTTTCCGTTGCTGCTGACAACAGCACCGTTATTACAGGTTCCATCTCTTCGGAGCAGGGTAATCGCGGTATTCAAGTACGTATCGAACCGCCCGAAGACGGCCTCACCGCATCTGATATCCGCGTGAGCAATTCATTCTTCCCCAGCCGAATGAATTGGAGCGCCCTTCTCTACGCAGCACCCAGCGCCTTAGGCAAAAACTTCACGGTTACGGCCGGCTCTCCTGATACGCCGCCGCATGAATTGGACGTTCTTTTCGTTCAGGTTCTGCCTAACGCGGCCGCTGTTCGCGCCAATAGTTCTTCCTTTTTAATGCGTATCTGGGGCTGGGAGCCGCTTAATGCAGCCTTTGCAGCGCTGATAGTGGCCGCTACTGCCTGTCTCCTCTATTTCGGCCTCATTTACTTTGGCTCTGCATGGCTCGCTAAACGAGGTTTCGTGCGCGTTTATCACACCCGGCAAGAAGGCGACGACACAATGCTCTATTGCATTGATCCTCAGTCCTCGCTCAATGAAGCACAGACTTATCCCGTACTTTCTGCCGCAGGAAAGTTGATGGGCACGGCTGAAGTAACCAGCCGAGGTGCTCGCTACTGCATCTTGAAGCTGACGGCCGCTCAAGCACGCACAGGCTGCCTGGTCGCACTTCCTATTGAAGCGGAAGCTGCTGACATCTAATACGAAGACAACACTCGATAACAAATCCGCCCAATGGCATCACGCTCGGATGCATAAAGCCGGACGCAAACCGGAGAGACTGCAAAAGAATAATTGGCTAAGGGGCTCGATAACGCTTGAGGCTGCGGCCCCTGCCATTGGCGAGCGAGCGTGATATGTGCGCGAAAGGGCTTCCGGTCATAGTGCTGCCCCATATCGTCAAGACACGAACGGACCTGCTCAGCCAACGCATTGAAGCGGTCCGTCTCCGCCAAGCCTGCCCACAAAATCTGCTGACGGCTGAAGACGCCCAGACCTGAAAAACGCCAGCACACCGCTGTCTGCGGCACTTTTGCCAAGGCTGTCGCGACTTTCTTTGCAGTGTCGGGTGTTGCTTCGCCGAGGAAAGCCATTGTGAGATGGAGGTTTTTTGACTGCGACCATCTTCCGCAATCTGAATATTTGCGTCGTAACCGATTGATTTCAGCCTCAAGGGCCGCTCTCGGTTCGTTCGGCAATGCTAAAGCAGCAAAAATTCGCATGGCGGCATCCCCACAAAAACAAACGCGCCTCGAATGACAACATTCAAAGCGCGTCAGGATAATCGTCGACGAATCGATTGTGCTTAGCGTCCCTGCTTAGCGCGCCAAGCTGCCACGGCTTCAACGCTGTCAGCAACAAGCTTCGGGCCGTTGTAAATGAAACCCGTAAAGAGCTGCACGAGCTGCGCACCGGCTTCAATCTTCTCAACAGCATCTGCGCCGGTCATCACGCCACCCGAAGCAATGATCGGAATAGCCCCCTTGACATGATCCGCAACGAGGCGAACCACTTCGGTAGAACGTTCCCGCAGGGGCGCACCCGAGAGACCGCCCGTTTCGTTGGCATGATCGAGCCCTTCTACGCCTTTGCGGCCGATCGTCGTATTCGTACAGATCACACCGTCAATGCCGTTGGCAATCAACGTATCGACGCAGCGCAGAATTTCATCGTTTTCGAGATCGGGCGCAATTTTTACGGCGATCGGCACGTGCTTGCCATTACGAGCAGCTTTAAGCTCCTCACGCTTCTTCACGATCCCTTCAACCAAGTGATCGAGCTCTCCCTTCCCCTGAAGCTGGCGAAGATTCTTCGTGTTGGGCGAGGAGATATTGACAGCAATATAGTCTGCGGCGTCATAAACCTTGTCGAGACACTTCTCGTAATCTGAGAGCGCATTCTCAATCGGCGTGACGGCATTCTTGCCGATGTTGATGCCGAGAATGCCGCCGCGCAGACGAAATGCATCCGCCGAACGCAGGTTTTCAAGCACCTTATCGACGCCCTCGTTATTAAAGCCCATGCGGTTAACAATGCCGCCCGCCGGAATCAGACGGAAAAGACGCGGCTTAGGATTACCAGGCTGAGCAAGCGGCGTGATCGTACCGATTTCGACGTGACCGAAACCAAGACCGCCGAAAGCCGTAACGTGCTTGCCGTCTTTATCCATGCCGGCTGCAAGACCGACGGTATTCGGAAAGCGAAGACCCATGACCTCAACGGGATCATCATCAGGCATGTGCGTGATGAGATTCGTCACGCCGAAATTGACCGCCCAATCCAGGTTCGCAAGCGTGACCGCATGTGCCGTTTCAGGGTTCATGGAGAAAAGAATGCGACGGGCGATTTTATAGAGCAACATAATCTCTGCAGTATTGGAATGGTCTGCCGGAGTGATTCTCCAGCGATCGGGGCTGATTTAAAGTCCGGATATTATAGAGAAACGAGTGCTGGTATTCCTTAAGAAATAGCTCGAAAGTATAAGGAAGTCCAGTCCTGCGAACTCGGTCGTCAAAAAAACTTTTTCCCAAAGTCCTTGACAAGTCGATCATAATCATTCATAATTCAAATCTCTGCTGATTCAGCAGACCGGATTCATCGCGGGATGGAGCAGTCCGGTAGCTCGTCGGGCTCATAACCCGAAGGTCGGAGGTTCAAATCCTTCTCCCGCAACCAAATGCAGCTCCCGAATCGTTTTGCGGTTCGGGAGTTTTGTTTTTGTCTACTGCATTTGTCAGTCACTCGGCCGTTCAATTAAGCTGCCGATACCCCTGCAAGTCGATTCAGCAGGTTCTGTTTTTGCCTTGATCGGCCATTTAGAATGGCGGCTTCAAGATCAACGCCGCTCATGCGGCGGTTATATTAAACAGACCCAAACTTATGACCGCACCGCTCCCCGCGGATTTTCCTATCCGCCCTGGCTTCTGGAATGTGCCCCTCTGGGGCGAAATCGGCGTCTATGTCGCCGCCGTCATCACCATCGCCCTCTGTGCTTGGGGTGTCTGTAAGAACATTGAAGTTTGGCGCCGCCGCAAGGATGAAAAGCTGCCGAGCGATCCCAGTCGCCGGGATCGCCTGCTCAAAGAGGCTGTCCTTGAAGAAAAAGTGCGCCAGACTTCTGCCGGCCGCATGCATGCGGTGCTGGTCGTCGGCTTTTTCCTTTTATTCCTCGGTACGGCTACGGCAACGTTGGACTGGGATGTTGGGCACTATGTTTTCGGCAAACAGTTCCTTCGGGGGAACGTCTATCTCGCTTACAAGCTGATTCTCGACGTTGCCGGCGCAGCTGTACTCGTCGCTTTGGCCTTTGCAGCCTGGCGCCGCTGGGGCACCGCCAACGAACTGCCTAAGGACGGCCGTTTTGTACTGGCCTACGCATCGCTGGCCTTTATTGTGATCACGGGCTTCGTGATTGAAGCGCTGCGCCTGGCAGTACAGCAGCCGGCCTGGATGCACTTTTCTCCCGTAGGTTCTGCGCTCGCGAAAGTATTTCTAGCTATGGGTATTTCGACAGCTGCGCTAGAAACTGCACATATCTGGCTTTGGGTGATTCACGGCATTGCTGCTCTCGCCTTCATTGCTGCGGTACCGCTCACTTATTACGCCCATATCTACCGAGTGCCAACCGCTATTGCGGTACGCAAACCCGCTCCCAACGGCGCACTTCCAAAAATTGAGAATATTGAAGAACAAGAGCACTTCGGCATTTCGTCCATCAAGGATCTCTCTTGGACTGACCGTGCGCAGCTCGACGCCTGCGTCGAATGCGGCCGCTGCAATGACGTTTGCCCCGCTGTTCGCGCAGGAACGCCGCTCAAACCTCGAACCGTCGTGCTGAAGCTACGTGATCGTGTGCGTGCAGCCGCGGCTGGCGCAGATGACGCAAATGCTGATGACCTGGCCGGAGGCGTAGTCACTAAGGACGAACTTTTCTCCTGTACCACCTGCGGCGCCTGTGCGGCAGTCTGTCCAGCAGACATCCAAACGCCGGATTTCATCGTCGGCCTGCGCCGGCATCTTGCCCTTGAGCAAGGCGAATTCCCTGAAGGCGCTGCGGAAGCGCTGGAGAATACGGCTTCCGTAGGGAACCCCTGGGGGCTTGATCCCTATGAACGAATGGACTGGGCTCAAGGGCTTGATGTACCAGTCGCTGAGGAAGGGGAAGACTACGATATTCTTTATTGGGTCGGCTGTGCGGCAAGCTACGATCGACGTGCTCGGCGCATCGCCTGCGCAATGGTGAAGATTCTCAAGACTGCCGGCGTCAAGTTTGCCGTCATGGCTGAAGAGCGCTGCCACGCAGAATTCGCGCGCCGCTTGGGCGAAGAGTACCTCTATCAAACTGCTGCTCAGGAAAATATCGAAAACTTTTCGCGGTTTAAGTTCAAGGAACTGCTGACAGCCTGCCCTCACTGCTTTAATACGCTTAAAAATGAATATCCCGCCTTTGAAGGCGGTTCATTTGCTGTCATTGACCACTCCAGCTTCATCAGCCGGCTTTTCGCCGAAGGGAAACTGCCCCGATCGGCCATGCAGTCTGAACGTGTTGTGTGGCACGATCCCTGTTACCTTGCCCGACAAAACGGTATCGTCCGTGCTCCGCGAGAGGTGTTGGCAGCTGTTGGCTCTGCAGAATTCGATCCTGCCGAATGCGGTGCCAATACCCTTTGCTGCGGTGCCGGCGGCGGTCAGATGTGGACTGATCAGAAAACACAAAAGAAACGTATCAATGTGATCCGGCTGGAATCCCTTCAAAATACCGCATCTCAATGCGGGGCTTCAAAGATTGCCACCGGCTGTCCGCACTGCCTCACGATGCTCGAAAGTGCAAAACCGATGGTTAATGGCGCACAGGAGCTTCAAGTGCTTGATATTGCCGAAGTCGTTGCCGCCAAACTGCCTGACGAAGCATCCCCAACCTAACGGAATATCCATCAATCGAAAGGCCTGAAGCACCAAATGCTTCAGGCCTTTCATTTAGGGGATTGACGGAGCTTGTGATCTTATCGTCAGCAATCAGATGAATTAAAAAATTTCATAGGGCGCCACGTGTTCAAAGTCGCGTGAGAAATCACTTTCGCTTTGCACATAGGCACGCATCGTACGCATATCGTCAGCGCGCTGAGCATTATTTGGGCTATCGAGCACGACCATCACAAGACGACGCTCGCCCACATCGCTCTGCACGACCATGCAGCGGCCTGCAGCGGTCGTGAAGCCCGTCTTTTGAATGCCGATGCGCCACGAGGGATCACCGATCAGGCGGTTGGTCGTCGCGAGATTAACCTGCCGGCGGCCCGTGCTGATACGGGCCATGGAAGTGGTCGACGCATCCCGAATTTCCTGATGCTGGTAGACCGCTGCAACCAGTTTGCCCAAATCACGTGCCGTGGAGTGATTACGGTTATCCAACCCCGTCGGATCAGCAAAGAAGGAGTTCGTCATCCCGATGGCGGCGGCGCGTTCATTCATTTTGGCGACAAATGCCTTTCGTCCGCCCGGATAAGTGCGGGCAAGAGCGGCGGCCGCACGATTGTCGCTTGACATGAGCGCGGCTTTGAGCAGCGATTCACGCGTCAGCCGCATGCCGGAAATCAGTTTTGAGTGGGCGGTTGAGCGGACATAGTCTTCGCGCGTGATACGGACTTTTTCATCCAAATCGACATCGCTCTCCGCGATAACCAGAGCCGTCATCAATTTCGTCACCGAGGCGATCGGCAGCTCCACATCGGCATTCTTGACGACAAGTTCCTCTCCCGTATCTTGGTCCATTGCATATGCAACGGAACTGCCCAGCTGCAGCGGATCTTCCGTTTGGCGTAGCCCTGCAAGGGTCGCCTGAGAAGGTCCTGTACGGCGTACTACGCGGCGTGCCTTCTGTTTTGGTTTTGGCTTCTTTGCAGCTGCCTGACGCGTATTTTTAGCCGCTGTTTTAATAGAAACCTTTTTCACTGACGCCTGTTTGGATTTGACATTCTTTGTCTGAGCTGTGCGCGCCTTCGCAGCAGTCGATCCCGCCTTTATCGGTACTAAAACCGCTTTTTTGCCGGCTGCTTCAGCAGCACAGGCACTCTCAAGAGGGAGAGCAATAAGGGACGCCCCGAGGGCGAATACGAGAGCGACTTGGCGGAAAGGGAGAAACATGGGACCGGCTTCAAGAACGGCGGACGCACAACCGCTCAGCTTTCTCCCAACAAGAAAGCAGATCAGCCAGACGTCGGAGGGAGCGGTACAGACGGGTGCACCGCTCCGTGGTGTAAACCTTAGAGAGATCTAAATATTGTCACTCATCAATCTTCCCGCGTACAGGGTATAGCGCTTAAGTTTTACAAATTTATGGAATTTTGTCTTAAGCAAACGCCTGCCCCGTTCTTGCCATTAAAGGCGGGTTATCGACTGCCAAATACGCTCCAAACGCTTAACCGACACCGGCATGGGTGTGCGCAGCTGCTGCGCAAATAAGGAAACGCGAAGCTCTTCGAGCATCCAGCGAAACTCTTCAAGATGAGAATCAGGCTGCCCTCGGCGCGCAGCAACCGCCCGTACCCAAGGGAGCGTAAGACGCTCGACATCTGCCTGCCGTGCAGCATCCCGAGCCGGATCACTTGAATAATGCTCCAGTCGATAGAGAACGGCCTTGAGGTATCTTGGGTAGTTCATCAGCTGCGACAAAGGCGCAGACAATAGAAAGTGCGGCGGAAAGAGACGCTTGAGCTGCTCAGCGACATCTGCTGAGAGTGCCTCATTTTCTATGCGTTTGAGCTTTAGTGCTGCCGGAGCAGCCTGCGCAACAATTTCAGTGAGGAGCCGCGACACTTCGCCTGCAACCAAGGAAAGTCGTCCCCGGGCATCTTCCCGCCTCGTCTGGAAGGCCTCTTCATTCATCGGAAGCGGATCGACAAGGGCAGTGGCATCCAATACACAGTCGACTACATCGTTTTCCAGATCGTCGATACTTTCGAAGTTCTTGTCGAGCCCCGGCACCACTGACGCCTGCATCTGTACGCGGCCGAGGTCACGCAGGCTGCGCTCAATAAACTTCACCTGCTCACGCAAGGTGAGACGGAAGAGCCTTCTGAGTCCTTTGCGATGTGCTTTCTGTGCTTCGAGCGGATCGTCGAATACTTCGATGCGGCAGGCCTCTCCCACATCCACCAATGCCGGATGCCCAATGAGCGTTTCACCGCGGCGTTGAATTTCCATGAGTTCGGGGAGTTCGCCGAAGGTCCAGTTTGTAACTTCGCCGCCCAAATCCTTGGCAACGGCAGCATCTTGCTGCGCAACGTTGCGGAAAGTTGCTTGAGCCTCTTCGCCGAGTTCTGCACGCAGCTGAGCAAGATTGCGGCCCAGTGCGAGCTGACGGCCATGCTCATCAATCACTTTGAAGTTGAGGATGAGATGCTGGGGCAAACCTTCGGTCTTAAAGTCTGATGGCTGGCAGGGCAGCCCCGTTTCGCTGCGGACGTCAGCCGCGAGCGCATCAACAAATCCTATGCTCTGAGGCGTCCCGTTTTGGGTGCGGGTCAGAAATCCTGCCGCATAGTCCGGAAGCGGCACACAATTGCGCCGAATCTTCTGCGGAAGCGTCTTCAATAGCGCCTGAGCCTTCTCCTTCACCATTCCCGGAACGAGCCATTCAGCACGCACAGGATCGAGCTGATTGAGCGCAAAAAGCGGCACAGTCATCGTAACGCCGTCACGAGGGCTGCCCGGCTCAAATTGGTATGAGAGCGTCATATCGATCCCCGCCATTTCCATGGTTTTGGGGAACCAAGCATCTGCGGCAGCAGAGGCTTCGTGACGCATGAGCTCTTCGCGCGAAAGCCGAAGTACCTTGGGGTTCTCTTTTTCAGCCGCCTTCAGCCATACTTCAAGCGTTTTCGTGGAACAGACATCCTGCGGCAGCTCTCGATCGTAGAAAGCGAAGATCATTTCGTCGTCAACGAGCACATCCGGACGACGGGTCTTGTGCTCGAGATCTTCAATTTCCCGCACCAGCCGCTGATTGTGGTGATAAAAGCTCAGTTTGCCGTCGAATTCGCCGCCAACGAGTGCCTCGCGAATAAAGAGTTCGCGGGAAAGCTTCGGATCATGTTTGGCAAAGGATACTCGACGCTGCTGATAAACCGTGAGGCCGTAAAGCGTTCCGCGCTCCAAAGCCACGACCTCGCCGCGGCTTTTTTCCCAATGCGGCTCGCTCCAGGAGCGGCGAATGAGCGGTCCCGCCGCCGCTTCGATCCACTCGGGCTCGATGTCTGCAACGCAGCGCGCAAAGAGCTTAGACGTTTCAATGATCTGGCCCGCAAGGATCCATCGGCCGCTCTTTTTGGCACGTACCGATCCCGGCCAAATCCAAAATTTGATGCCGCGAGCTCCCGCATAGGGCGGCGCCCGACGGTCGCTTTCGACCGTCTTGCTTCCGATATTGCCGAGCAATCCTGAGAGGAGTGCACGATGCACTTCCTCATATGTAGCGGGTGCCGTATTGAGACGCCAGTCCAGATCGTCGACCAGTGCCTTCAGCTGCCCCATGACCTCACGCCATTCGCGGAGTCGACGCGGCGACAAGAACCGACGCTTGAGTTCCTGGTCGTACTTGCGGTTGCTTTCTTTGGAAGCACGCGCAGCCTCAGCCCAATCCCAGAGCTTGACATAAGAAAGGAAATCAGAGCGTTCGTCAGCCAATTTTTTATGTGCTTCATCGGCGGCCTGCTGCTGCTCGGCCGGGCGTTCGCGCGGATCCTGCACCGACAGCCCCGAAGCGACAATCAAGAGTTCGCGCAGCGCACCGCGGCGAGCCCCTTCAAGGAGCATTCGGCCGAGCTTGGGATCAATAGGCAGCCTGGAGAGACTGCGGCCGACTTCCGTCAGTTCATTGTCTTCACTGATGGCTCCCAATTCCTGCAGAATTGCAAAACCATCGGCAAAGGCCTTCGGAGGCGGCGCCTGCACAAACGGGAATTCACGCACGTCACCCAAGCGCAGCGCCTTGGCGCGCAAGATAACGGCAGCGAGATTCGAGCGCATGATCTCTGGATCGGTGAATGCAGGCCGACGAGCGAAATCCTCTTCACTGTAAAGCCGAATACAGATGCCTTCCGCTACGCGGCCGCAGCGGCCCGAGCGCTGGTTGGCAGAAGCCTGACTAATGGGCTCAACGAGCAGCTGCTCGACCTTGGAGCGATAAGAATAGCGTTTGATACGCGCGTAACCGGTATCCACCACATAGCGGATGCCGGGAACGGTAACGGATGTTTCAGCAACGTTTGTGGCGAGCACAATGCGTCGCATATTCCCCGAAGGCTTGAAGATTTTGTCCTGATCGGCCGCAGAAAGACGAGCGTAGAGCGGCAGAATTTCTGCCTTGCCAATGCGCGAGCGCCGCAGCTCTTCGGCCGCAGCATTAATTTCGCGTTCGCCCGGCAGAAATACCAAAATATCCCCTCGGCCGCTCATTTCACACTCGCTTACTGCATCGTCTATCGCAGCAAGCATCGTGCGGTCATCGTCTTCATCGCGGTCTTCAACCGGACGCCACCGGATTTCCACCGGATAAGTGCGCCCGGAAATGGTGAGCACCGGCGCGGGTTTGCCGTTGACGGCAAAGTGATTGGCAAAACGCTCGGCATCAATCGTGGCTGACGTCACAATGACCTTGAGGTCCGGGCGTTTAGGCAGCAGACGCTTCAGGTAGCCAAGCAGGAAATCAATGTTGATCGAACGCTCATGAGCTTCGTCGATAATGATGGTGTCATACGCTTTAAGCAGCGGATCCCCCTGCGTCTCAGCAAGGAGAATGCCGTCCGTCATCAGCTTGATTGTTGCGCCCGAAGCCGTCTGATCAGTGAATCGAACCTTGTAGCCCACCACGTCGCCCAACGGGGTTTTGAGTTCTTCAGCGATACGCTTGGCAATGGAGCTCGCAGCGATGCGGCGCGGCTGCGTATGGCCGATGCGGCCGGTTTCACCTCGTCCTGCCATCAAGCAGATCTTCGGGAGCTGCGTCGTTTTACCCGACCCCGTTTCACCGCAGACGATGATGACTTGATTTTCTTTAATCGCCTTGACAACATCGGCTGCGCGTTCAGAAACCGGCAGCCCCGGCATGAGTTCAAAAGGCGGAATGGGATTACGGCGTTCGGCCCAGGAGAGTTTCGGACGAGCTGAACGCTCCGATCGGCCTCCACTGAGAGCACGCGTGTCTTGACGTCCATTTTCAGTTCGTGCCTGACCGCTCTCGGGCAGATTGGGACGACGAGGCCGCAGCTGACGATTTTGACGGCTGTCAGCTTTTGCCGACCGACCTGCCGCTGCTTGCAAGGGCCGATCTGCTCGCCCGGAACGATCCTCTCTATGTCCTGCATTCGCCTTCGCTGCAGATGCGCTCTCGAAACGAGGATGCAGAATTTCGCGTTTGCCGTTCTGCACGGTTTTATCTGCAGATGCGGCTTTATTGGTCAGCGGCGCCTTGCTGCGTTTCCCGGCGCTTTCCCCCTGCAGAGCAGGAGACTCACGAAAAACAGCGCCGGACGCCTGAGCAGCGCCGGCAAGCACCGCTCCGAAAGCACCCTTTGGACTATAGGTACGGGGGGTTCTGACCGACGTATTTTCTGGGACCTTCGCTGATGCTTGCTTGGCGGCTGAGGACGATGCCTGAAGGGGGGTCACCCGAGCAGCTTTAACCATTGACTGCTGGCTTTTGCTTTCCCCTGCGCTATTCGCTTCGCCCGCAGAAGCTTTACCCGACTGCTTGGCTGCAGCGCTTCCCTGCCGTTTCTCACGCCGCTCCTGAGCACGCTTGGCTTCTTCCGCAGCGCGGGCAGCTTCCTCCTTACGGCGCGTCTGTTCGAGTGCTTGATCCACATCCGCCCGAACTTTCTGAAATGCCGCCATGAGCGCGCGATTGTCCGCCATTATTTTGTCCTGTTTAACTGCAATTGAATTGAATTCAGTCTGTTCACTTTATCTGCCGCCGTTCTGCGCGGCGTCCTTAACTTTGAGAGCAAGTGAGCACGCGGCGGCATTATACGGAGGCGCCGAGATCCGTCCCATCTCACAATCCGCGCAGATGAAGACAGATTTCTGCTTCGCAGGCTGATGATCCTTCGAGTAGACTTCTGCGCACAAGATCAGGATTGTTACGTCTGTTCGTCGTTAACCCACGGACGATCCTCCCGCTTTCAACATCTTCGCCGCACGCCTTCGCGTTCCGCGGCAGCAATCGGAGACTTCACGATATGGCTCGCATGGTCAACTGCGTCAAGCTACATAAAGAGGCCGAGGGCCTTGACTATCCGCCTTTCCCCGGCGAACTCGGCGTGCGCATCTGGAAAAACGTGAGCAAGGAGGCTTGGGCCGACTGGACGCGTCTGCAGACGATGATGGTGAACGAATACGGTCTCAATCTCGCCGATGCTTCCGCCCGCAAGCACCTCATGACGCAGTGCGAACGCTATTTCTTCGGCGATGGCGAGGCGGTCGCAGTTCCGGGCTACAAACCCCATCCGGCAGAAGATCAGAAATAAGATCTTCTGCCCTCTTTTATTGAAGCCATGGGCTCGACTTTTTCAAAAAAGTCGAGCCCATGGCACATTTAAACTGCTGCAGCTCACCCGCGCTTAAAGGTCTTAACGCCTTCGGAAGTGCCTAAGAGCAGCACATCAGCGCCGCGAGCAGCAAAGAGACCGACAGTCACGACACCAGGCCAACTGTTGATCTCCGTCTCCAATCCATGAGGATCTCGAATCTCAAGGCCTGCAGCATCGAGAATGCTGCAGCCGTTGTCGGTGACAAAGTCGCGAAGCTTTACGTCAGCGCCCAAAGCTTCCAAACGACGCTTAATCTCGCGCGCTGCCATTGGGATCACTTCAACGGGAAGCGGGAAACGTCCCAACACATCCACTTTTTTCGACGCATCGGCAATGCAGACGAAGCGGCGAGAAATACTCGCCACGATCTTCTCCCGGGTGAGTGCTCCGCCGCCGCCCTTAATCATTGCAAAATGGCCATCAATTTCGTCGGCACCGTCAATATAAACACCAATCGAATCAACCTCATTCATGTCGAGCACCTTAAAACCGAGCGCTTCAAGACGCTTGGTCGAACGCTCCGACGAAGAGACGCAAGCCGGAATACGATCGCGAATTTCAGGAAGCTGGTCAATCAGCTGATCAACGGTGGAGCCGGTGCCGACGCCGAGCACTGCGCCCGATTCGACATAGTCGAGCGCGGCACGTGCGACGAGGCGCTTGAGTTCACTTTGAGAGAGCGGACGGGATTGTGTCATGGGAATTTCAATGGAGTCTTCTTTGAATCACGCAGCAGAGTTCTCAAACTGACAGCGTCTGCGGCGCATTGAGTTGAATTCTAAAGGCGCCGCCCATGCGGCGCTTAAAATGAACTGCACACAATATCTCTTCGCAGAAGCTTTCTTGCGCCATGCCTGCCGACCAGTCCGAACATCTTATTTCCGACGCATTCCGCCACCTCAACGCTGCAAACAAAGAGCTGCCCGCAAAACTGCCGGCATTTTCTGAACACGGTTTGTGGGCTGCCTGGGCCGCACTGCTGCTTGTCGCGGCGTTTCTCACAGGCGTTGCATGGCTTGTGATTGACTCGGATCGTGAAGCTGAAACCATTCGTTTGAAGCAGACCACCGACCTCGTGGCCCAGTCCATTGAAGCGCAGGTTCTCGGTGTATCCGAAATCCTGCAGAAGATGAGTCTGCGCCTTGTGCGCGGACAGCAAGGCGACTTTGCATCGGCTTCGCTCGACCTCGCCGCACAAACACTCTTTATTGACCGCCGCGAAGTCACAGAACTTGCGCTTGTCACCGAAAAAGGCGAAGTGCGCCGCGTATGGTCATCGTCGACAGCTCGTGCACCATCGCTTTTTGAGGGCATCAATCAGATCAATGACGCGCATCTGCTTCGTGCTGTCCGCTTGGCCAAGCGCTTTGACCGCTCGCTTTCCACGCCTTTTTATGTCGGTCCCTATTCACAGCGCATTTTTGTGAATATCGTGACGCCGTCGGCCATACCAGATACCCTTCTGATGGCCCGCATCGATCTCACGCGCCTGCTCCTGCTGGCTCAGCAGCGCTATGCAGACACGGGGTCATACCTTCTGAGCTTCGCACTCAATGGCCGCTCCATTCCGGCTCCCGTTGGCAGCCGCGGACCTTCTAAACCCCCAGTCAATCAACCCGAACTCACCGAACCCATCATCTACGCAACGGACATCACACTGCTCGACGCTGCGCCGGAAGAAGAGATGTCATTGGTCGCCAAGAGCTACGACCACGCACTCTTCGCCAACAACCGCGTGCAGTACTTTGCTGTCGGCGGCCTGGCGCTGATGCTCCTGGCAGCTATCGGCCTCGTTTTTTACTACCAACGCCAGCAGGTTCGATCGCACCGCACACTCATGGCCGAATATTCTCTTCGCCGCGCCATGTCTGAATCAGCCGTTGTCGGCCTGCGTGTCACCGACCTCAAGGGACGCATGCTCTATGTGAACGACACATTCCCTAAGATCGTGGGCTATCCGGCCAAGGAATTGATCGGGCAGAAGCCGCCCTATCCTTATTGGGCCAAAAACTATGTCGCAGAGCTTACCGAGAGGCTTCTTTCGGCCACTAACCATCCGGAAGCTGAAGAAACATTGCCCGTCGTTACACGTTTTGAAGCCGTCCGCAAGAACGGTGAGGAATTTTGGGCAGAACTGCGCATTTCCCCGCTTCTTGACGACGATGGGAAACCCTTTGGCTCCATTGGCGCGCTCTTTGACGTGACGAACTCGGTGCTCGCACAGTCACGAGTTGAAGCCGCAAATGAACGCTTCACACTGGTCGTTGAGTCGATGGCGAGCGCTATCGCAGTGCTCGCGGAACCCAACCGCGACGTGCTTTTCTTTGCCAACCGCTCCTACCGCACACTCTTTAATGATCGACCCAACGGTGCGGCAAAACTCCTTGCCCGCCTGGAAAAGGCGCCTCCCACGGTACAAAGCGACGGCATTTTCGACGAAGAAACATCAAGGTGGTTTGATGTTCGTTCGCAGCGCATTGTTTGGACGCGCGGCGAAACCGCTGTCATGGTGATCGCAACCGACATCACCAAACGCCGTGAACTTGATCTTGCCCGAGAAGCGCAGCTGCGCCGCGCAGAGTCCACTCACCGATTGGTTACGATGGGTGAAATGGCGAGTTCACTCGCGCATGAACTCAATCAGCCGCTTGCAGCCATCGCAAACTACGCCAATGCCGCAGCGACGATGCTTGCCAACGGGACGCTTTCCAAAGAACGCGAAGCCCAGAGCTACGCCCGCATTGAAAATCAAGCGCAGCGCGCCGGCCGCATCATTCAGCGCATTCGCGGCTTCGCAAAGAAAACCGACGCCAAACTCGAACCCGTCGCCGTGGAAACGGTTATTCAGGAAACGCTCGAACTCGCCAACATTCAGGCGCGTAAGCTTGACAGTCGAATCAAACTCGTCATAGCGTCGGGGCTCCCTTTGATGATGGGGGACTCGGTCATGCTTGAGCAGCTGCTTTTAAATCTCCTGAAGAACGCTATGGAAGCGTGCGCCTCGAGCAACATCCCCATGGAGGAGAGAACCATCGAACTCCATGCCGATCCTTGGGAAAAGAACCCCGAGCGTCTCCAATTCCAGGTCGTTGATCACGGACCGGGCATTCCGGAAGAATCTCGCTCCAAACTCTTTGACGCCTTCTATTCCACAAAATCCGAAGGCATGGGCATGGGACTCAATATCTGCCGCTCTATTGCCGAACTTCACGGCGGAGAGCTGCGCATGGATCCGACGCCGGGCGGCGGTTCCACCTTCTCCTTCACTGTCCCGTTCGTCAAAGAAGCTGTCACACACGCGCCATCCATCGGTGAAAATAGCTCACAATAAGGACTAACCCGCGAAGGATCCCTAGGTATAACCGAGGATTCAAAAGGCTAAAATGGGGAATTCCTGAAGGAGGAGGAACTTCAAATCATGATGCCAAATTACGATTATTCAAAAGACCTGACCTCAGACAATAAGAACGGTCTGGTATATGTGATCGACGATGACGCCGATGTGCGCGAATCGATCAAGTGGCTGCTTGAATCGACCAACTACCGCGTTGAGGATTATGAAAGCGGTGAAACCTTCATCGCGCAGTTCAACGAGTCGGTACCTTCTGTTATTTTGTGCGACCTGCGCATGCCCGGCATGTCGGGTGCAGATGTGCAAGATCATCTGATGCGCCGCCGCATTGACGCCCCCTTCATCTTTATCACTGGTCACGGCGATGTTCCTCAGGCTGTTCAGGCCTTTAAGAAAGGTGCCATGGACTTCATTCAGAAGCCCTTCCAACAGCCTCAGCTGCAAAAGTTGGTCGATCGTGCCATGCGTACCGCCAAGGAGCTCTTTGCCCGCCGTCAGACACTCGCAGCCAACCGCGCTCTGATTGAAAAGCTCACTCCTCGCGAACAGCAAGTGCTCGAGCGCATTGTCAACGGCCGTCTCAATAAGCAGATTGCCGATGACCTTGGCATTTCGATTAAAACAGTGGAAGCACACCGTGCTTCGATTATGGATAAGACGGCCTCAGGCACCGTAGCCGATCTGATGCGCGTGGTTGTGAAGTCTGAGCTCTATCCGAAGATCAGCTCAACGCTTGCCGAAGCTGTTGCCGCCCTTCCAAGCCGCCTTGCGGAAACGGGGCTTCCTCACACGGAGGAGCACGTTGAGCATCTGCGCCGTCTCGACCATGAACTGCGCGAATCTGAGGCCGAACGTGAGCGGCGAGAAGCTGAAGCAGCTGTCACCGGCATCAACAGCTCGATGAACGGCTCTTCGAACAGCCTGCTCTAATACCGCAGCCAGTTCGGCAAACTGCCGAACAAAGACATACCTCCTGAACGCCTGCAGCGATTCCCCCGCGGCAGGCGTTTTCCCGTTTAAAGACTACGATTAATCACAAGGTTGGAGGCGAGCAATGCGAAGAGCAGGTGATAATGCTTTTGGCATCGATTCTGCTTATTCAAGAGAACCGGAAGTAAAACGATTCCGATACATTTTTAAGGAGGTTTCCCATGACGGCACGCATCATTGACGGCAAGGCGCTCGCGCGCGAGGTGGAGGCGCAGGCTCGCGCCCGCAGCGAGGCGCTTGCCTCCCGCCCGGGAGGCCGTCGTCCCGGTCTCGCCGTCGTACTGGTGGGCGAAGACCCGGCAAGCTGCGTCTATGTCAAAAACAAAACCCGCGCCTGCGAACGTGCCGGCGTCATTTCAACCGAATACCGCCTCCCGGCCGATACAACGGAAAAGGAGCTGCTCGAACTGATTGAGAAGCTCAATAATGACCCGGCTGTAGACGGAATCCTTGTTCAGCTCCCGCTGCCCAAGCAGATCAATCCCGATGCTGTAATTCTTTCGATTTCTCCCGAAAAAGATGTTGACGGATTTCACATGCTTTCAGCCGGTGCCTTGCTTACAGGCCGCCGCGACCGCGGCTATCGTCCCTGCACGCCCGCTGGCGTAATGAAGCTTATTGAAGCCTCCGGCGTTAATCCCGAAGGGCTTGAAGCAGTGGTAATCGGCCGCTCGAATATCGTCGGAAAGCCTCAGGCCGTCATGCTGCTTGATGCGCATGCTACCGTCACCGTGGTACACAGCCGTACTACGAACCTTGCCGACATTACCCGCCGCGCAGATATCCTTGTTTGTGCAGCCGGCCGCCCCAAAATGGTGAAAGGTGACATGGTAAAGCCCGGCGCCGTTGTGATTGATGTGGGTATTCACCGTGACGAGAACGGCAAACTTTGCGGCGACGTGGATCAGGCATCCGTTGAACCGGTGGCCGGCGCACTGACGCCGGTGCCGGGCGGCGTCGGACCGATGACGATTGCCATGCTGATCGACAATACGGTGCTCGCAGCAGAACGTCACTTGGCGTGAGATTTTGTATAAAAGAACATAAATAGGGCAGAGATTGTTCTTGAATAATCTCTGCCCGAATCTTGATATTGTCTTCGAAATAACCTAAAGCAGTACCGCACACTCTCTCGGTCTTCCCATTCAGACAAGCTGTGATGGACCGAAAACTAATGCCGCCCAAATGAAAATAAAATTGGGCGCACTACCTTTTTAAGAGTATAAATATCGAATCTCAATACCTCTGTTGGGAGAAAGACCATTCAACCAGCGAAGGTCTTTTGAAACCATTAAAACGCTTGTCTAACAGTCGACAGCTATGGAAGTCAATATTCAGCAGACATCTTTAGCTCTTTGATTTCTCAATAAGATGCTTGTTTTATTTAGAAATAAAACAAAATACCATTTCTTTTTCAATCAAGCGTCATACACCAGCTCCGCCTGAACGGCAGGCCGCTCACAGCGAGCCAGCACTGATCAGTGAGCTGCTGCAGAGATCTATCTTCTGCCCTCATGATGTGCCACAATGAGAGAACCATAACCTGATCTTAACCCTTGAACTTGTAGGCAACAGAGGATCTGACAGTACCTCATAGAAAAGGTTTGTAAGGCATTAAGTTCACCCTATGAGCGAATAAATCGCTCTTGCTGACGTATGTGTGGACCTAGAGCGTGATTATTTTTTCATCCTGCATACCCGGCGGTCCATCTGGCCATACTCACCTTCATTTGGTTTCTCCACATTTCATACCTCTGCTCATAACACATTTCTGTTCGAATGGATATGTGTTTCAGAGGACCAAGTCTGCTTATGATCGAATCGAAATCCAAAATCGCATCTTTAGAGGAAAGTAATGCATATATTCAAAAAATTCTAAATTCAATGAAACTTTTTTTGGATTGTCTGCACTTTCCTATTGCGATTATCAATGTGGAAGGACGGTACGTTTACTATAACGAAGAAAGCGCAGAAATTGACGGATGCTCTCGCGAATTTGCCTTAGGCAATCTTCTGCTGAATGTTTATAAGAAAATGCGCCCAGAAGAAAGCACTATGTTGCAATCGTTACAGACTGGTCGATGCTATTCCTCGCATGAACAAAATTACTTTAATGCGAGAGGAAAACTGCTCAACTACATGCATACAACCACTCCCCTTTTCAATCAAATTGGGCAAACGGTTGGCGCTATAGAAATTGGCTGGGATGTTTCGCAGATTACCAAACTGCAAAATCAGATTCTGCTTCTCACTAAAAAGCTGCAAAGTCGCCAAAATAAACAGATACGACCTGGTGAATCTTCTGTAAAAATCATCACAAGATCGCCTTTGATGCTTAAAATCATTGAGGATGCCCGCATGTTGGCCGCATCCAATGTACCTGTAGTTATTATGGGAGAATCCGGCACAGGCAAAGAGCTTATTGCTCAGCTCATACAGAGTGAGAGCAACCGTAAAAATAATGTTTTTGTAACACTCAACTGCGGCGCACTCACGGAAACATTAATTGATTCCAGTCTTTTTGGAACGATTAAAGGCGCTTTCACCGGCGCAGATAATTCACAAGGTTATTTGGAATTTGCTAATGGCGGCACACTGTTCCTAGATGAATTCAACTCCATGCCGCCATCCATGCAGGTCAAACTTCTTCGATTCCTGCAAAATCGAACTTTCAGTCGCGTCGGCAGCCCCAAACAGCTCACAAGCGATGTCCGAATCATTGTGGCCATGAACGAAAACCCGCTCAGATTGATTGAGAAGGGAACTTTGCGGGCAGATCTTTATTGGCGTCTATGTGTCGGGCAGATTGAGTTGCCTCCGCTGCGAGAACGCCGTGAAGACATACCGCTTTTAGTAGAGTATTTCATTGCAAAATATGCTGCGGATGTGGCGCATCACATCACCGGCGTCACACAAAATGTACTTGACCAGCTAATGGCTAAACCATGGCCAGGCAATATACGGATGCTGGAGAACACCGTTCTGCGTACGATGGTTATGCAGAAAGAAGACGGCCCAATATCAGAAGTATTTTTTGACACATCAGAGTCAGACTTGTCGCAGCTCAATGAAGACTTCCCCAAACAAATATCAGAAGAATTACCAGCCTCATTAAACATCAAGAAAGCAGATAACAACGCAACAGCAGAAGATTTAACCATCGACAAGCCATATAACGAAATGGTCGATGACTTTGAAAGAAAAATACTCTCAACAGCACTGAAGAAAGCAAAAGGGAATGTTTCAGAGGCAAGCAGCCTGTTAGGCGTAAATCGCAGTACTCTCAATTATAAATTGAAAAAATTAGGCATTCCTCACGGCTTTATTTCTCGAGTTGAAGTTGAATAACAAAGCAATATCTTAAAATAAACTCCAGCGAAAGAGATGATGTTATTCCAACATTACATCACCTCTTCGCTGGAGAAAATTCAAATTATTAGTTAGTTTTTATGATTTAGAAAGTATGTGATATGCCGAAATTGAGGACAGTGCGGTCCAGACCAGCCTCCTCCAACGAACCATCAGCATTGGAGTAACTCAATGCACTGTAAAGAGAAGTGCGCCCAGAAAGGTTATAGGTTGCACCTATGCCGGCCACATAGCGGTTCACATCTTCTCCGGCAACCGTTTTCCCGTTCATGTACTGGACACTGGCCATGAGCCATGCTTCACCAAGCGTTTTTCCGACGCCAATCATGTACGAGTCATTTTGATTAATCATGTCCTCACTGCTCACTTCGTACCACCAGCCGCCAAACTGGGAGCCGGCGCCGTAGTTTTTCGCGTATTGAGCAGCGCCATAGAGCGTCAAAATACCGAAGTCATAAGAGATGCCGCCCGTGATGAAGTAAGCATCATCCGTCGGGTCGGAGTGCTTCTTCCATTCGCGCTCGAACATCACCTGTGCATGGAGTCCGCCAATGTCATATTGCAGTCCGAGTCCGGTGTAGCGCGTATTTTCATTCCAGTGACTGCTTTCTGTACTGGACTCTGTGTAGCCGATTTGGTTGGAATATTGAGCCGTAAACTTAAAGCCGGAAAATTCCGGTGAAACATAGGTCACAGCATTGTCTAGACGTGAGGTTTCAATCATCGTGGCCTGAATACCTGCGTCGGTGTACCCGGCGCCGAAAGGATCTAAGGCGCAAGCCATGTCATAAGTGCCTGCAGCGCTGCCGATTGATCCCATGCGGCCGATAGCGATCGTACCGAAAGAACCGCGCAGTCCTAATACCGATTCACGCCCAAACATGCGGCCTTCAAAGGTCATTGAACCATCGTCAACGCTGTAGCCTTGTTCGAGCTTGAAAAAGACTTCTGTGCTGCCGGTCAGTTCTTCGCTGCCCTCTAATCCGAAGGCCGGAGAGTAGTTATCGCCGGAAACGAGCTCGAAGGTATTGTCACCTCCGCGCACATTGGTCATGCGGAAACCCGTATCGACAGTACCGTAGATACGGGTTTCCGCGGCTGAACTAACTGCAGCGGAACCCAGAGCAGCCGCAGCCAGAACGGCACAGACCAAAATTTTGCGAGTGAAGATAGACTGCATGTTTGTCATCCTTGAGAGAACAGAATGAACTTCACCTCAGTTGAGGTGAAGATTCAGGATCCGCCTGCCGGCCTGCCGATTGGCAGAAGCAAGCGTGAAGGGACCGATCACCAGCGCAGCGAAGGCGAGCCCTACTGCGGCGCCGATCCAAAAGCCAAGCGCACCGAGAGAGAAAGGATCTGCAGGGAAAAGCCCTGCAAACCATGAACCCAAAGAAAGCCCAACCCCGCACAGCAGACAGCTGTGCACAAGCATGGGGATGAGCGTGATGCGGTAACCGCGAAGAACGCAGCTGCCGGAGCACTGAATAGCGTCCGCGATGTGATAAGCACTGGCTACGGTGATGAAGCTCACCGCCATTTTTTGCACCGCTTCATCAGACGAGTAGAGCGAGGCAATTTCGCTGCGAAAGATGAAGTTGATAACGGAGACTGCAACAGCTAGAAAAAGCGCCATGATCATGACGAGAAAAGCTGCGTAGCGAGCACTTTCCGGTGAACCGGCACCAAGACTTTGAGAAACTAAAACGGTGCCTGCCACCCCGACTGCAAATGGAACAACGTAATAGAGCCACACCAGGTTGGCTACGATCTGATGAGAGGCAAGAGAGACCGCACCGAAACGAGCAATAAAAATCGCCATCAGCGTGTAGGAAGTCATCTCAAAGAAAATCGACAATCCGATAGGCACGCCGATTTTGAGCTGGACGCAGATGCTCTTCATCGATGGCCTGCACCATCGTCTTGATCGCATGGCTCGGTAATAGGGGTCAATACGCCAAATCAGCACATAAGCACCCAACGCAAGCCAAGAAAGCATGCAGGTTGAAAGCCCTGTACCAGCCCCGCCAAATCCCAGCTTATTCATGCAGAACCAATTCACGGGGATCTTCAAAACGACAATCCCGAGCGTCACGAACATGGATGCTGCAGGTCGCGAAACCGCGGCATTGACTGCAATGAAAGTTCGACCGCAGAGAATAGCCGGAAGTGCAAGGCCGGCGAAAAGAAGGTATTGGGAAGCGATCTCTGCGACCAAGCCGGACGTCTCGGCAACAGCCATCCACATTTTGGTCTGCAGAGTCAGTACCAAGCCGGGAACAGCGAGACCGACAGCCAAATAAAGGCATTGATGAAGTGAGTCACCGACTTCGCGAAATCGTTTAGCGCCGAATGCAAACCCGGAAATTGGCGAAACGCCCTGCAGAATGCCTGCCAATGAAATCGAAATCCACGTTGCTACAGCGATGCCAAGCGCAACCCCGGCGAGATCTTCCGCCGAAGTTTGCCCAGCCATGATCGTATCGATCGTGCCGGAGCACACGATGGCTAGGTTTGCTGCGCCTATAGGCGCAGCGAGCTTAAGGATGCTCTTAATGCCGGCACGAAGCTTCGTTCTGGTTGGCATCATCCGAAGGACTTTTATAGAAAAGGAAATAGGAAAGAATCACTAACCCGGTGAGTCCGGCCTCTGCGAGAAACATGGAGAAACCGTCAGTGCCGAACCAGCCGCTGACGATGATCAGTACATTGGCGGTGATAACGATGACCCCCGTCCATGGATGCCACCGAACGCGATAGGTGCTTTGCAGATAAGGTTCGAGACCGCTGTCGACCAAAGCACGGTATTTAAGCTGACAAGCGCAGATGACGATCCAGGCGACGCAGCCCACTTGGGCCGTACTTGCAACCAGAAAAAGAAAGAGTCTGCGGGCGTTGATAAATTGCGTGAAGATGCAGACCAGTGACAAAGCTGCGCAGAACCAAATTGCACGGCGCGGAACGCCGTTGACACTCAGTTTTTTAAAGAATGCCGGGGTCATCCCCGACTGAGCCATAGACCAGAACATGCGCGAGCAGGCGAAAATGGCGGAATTGACGGCGGAAAGAGAGGCCGAAAGAATCACCAGCTTCATGAAGTCTTCTGAACCTGGAAGTCCGATTTCGCGGAACACTTCCACAAACGGACCGCTATCGCTGCTTTTAACCCAGCCGCTCGGATTCAGAATGGCGAGCACGCTAACCGCGAGAATGTAAAAGAGGATGATGCGTATACCGATCGTCCGGATGATCTTCGGGAGCGCCTGTTCCGGGTGCGGAGCTTCACTGGCCACATTGCCGACTAATTCCGCCCCCTGAAATGAGTACACCACGATGGCCATACACTGAAAAATCGGGGCAATGCCGAATGGGAAGAGTTCCCCCTCCACCCGCAGTGTCGGCACCCATTCGGTTGTTGAGGCTTTATCGCTAATGAGCCAAAGACCGCAGGCGATAAAGAAAACGATGGCAAAGACTTTGATGCCGGCGAGCCAATATTCAAATTCACCAAATGCGCCCGCAGAGAGCATGTTGACCAATGTGAGTATGGCGAGGTATCCGCCGCAGTAAAGCCAAATCGGGATGTTCGGCCACATTTCGTGCGATACGATCCCTGCGGCGACAAGTCCTGCGGCCAGTGCAAAAACCCAACTGAGCCAATACATCCATCCGATGGTGTAGGAAATCAGAGGGCTGGGGAAAAATTTGTAGGCGTAGTACTGAAAGCTGCCTGAATGAGGAAAGGAAGTTGCAAGTTCTCCGAGACACATCATGGTCCCGAGCATTACAAGCCCTGCGGCAAAGTAAGCGAGGATGGTTCCTAGTGGACCGGCTTGCGTCAGCGGTTCAGCAATGCCGATGAAAAGTCCCGCACCGATTGTGCCGCCCAGACTAATCATGGTGACATGACGCGGCTTAACCGAAGAAGACAATTTGCCGGAAGGCTCGGGAGACTTCGAACTCATAAGTCAAAAAGGGGGCGAGCCGGTCTGCTCGAGAGCCCGCCCACATAAGCAAGGAGGAAACTCAGGTGGACTCACCGCCTCTGCCGCATCTGCCGCAGAGGGGGTGAATCATGTTTTCAGCCTGACGGCGTCAGTTAATGAAGCGCTTTTCCACTCCGTCTGTTGTGCACGCCGCTAACAGCCCTGTGTAGTCGAGTTCGAAAGAAACCTTGTCGCCTACCTTGAGCGGCGTCTTGCAGTCCTCGATGTCGATGATGGTGTGATCGGACGTCTGGCCGAGCACAGTGATCGAATCGTCGCAGGGCACACAGTTTTCACTCGGCACGTCCTGACGACCGAAAGCGAGGAGTGCACGCCGACGAATGCCGCGGTCCACAAACGTCTTCGTCTGCAGGAATGCGTCAACACCAAGTTCGCCGATCGGTACAGTGGGTTTGGAGTTGAGTTCAATGATTTCGGCCGTCAATGTATAGAGCGGCGAGCAGACCTTTTCGACCGGCTTCTGCGAGTGGTGGTACTGGTCGAGATAGTGCACTTTGACGTATTCAATGCCGTACTCGTGGAGACCGCCGATGCGGAGATGATTGAGTCCCTCAGGCCACTTGCCCTGATCAATCAACACGTAGCTCGTGCAGTTGCCCGCAGAAAGCCGCGGAATCTTGATGCCTGTGTCAGCCTCGACCTTTCTCGCAATGTCTCGGAAATCGCAGCCGTTCTTCACCGTGGGCATCACCGTGCCGTAGCAGTTGAAATTGGTGCCCAGACCATAGAGCTTGAGGTTAGGCAGCTCATTGATGAGTTTTACCGTATCAACAATGTCCTGATAGTGATCGAACATGATCCCTTCCCGGAGGTCGCCCATGTCGACCATGAGAAGAACTTCATGCGTTTTACCTTGACGAACAGCTTCTGCCGAAAGCGCCTTGATAACTGCGACTTCTGAGTTAAGCGAAATATCGGCGTAGCGGATGACGTCTTCAATTTCACTCAGCACAGGACTGCGCAGCAGGCAGGTACGACACCCGAGGGCGTCTTTGAGTTTTTTGAGATTGTAGGTGCGGGACTCAGCAATCACATCAATACCGCCCTCGAGTACGGCACGCGCAGTTGCTACGCAGCCATTGAAGACTTTATTGACGGCCATGACTTCAATACCGTGTTCACCGAGCTCCTTCTTTTCGACGCGAGCGTTGTCGCGCAATTTAGGAAGGTCAATCGTAAGAATGGGTTTGTACATCCTGAAATCTCCAAATTACTTGTTTGCCGCATTGCGCTTCTGTGCGCGGTGATATGTCCATTCCGCCAACGCGATAGCGAGCACCGCACCGCCAAGCAGCTTGGCCAGATAGAAACCGTAGCCGCCCATATCGAGTTCAGCCGGCGGAATGAAGACGAGAACCACAGCAAAGAAGATCGAGCACCAACCAAGCAGAGGCAAAACGATGGGCAGGATCTTTCCGGGGATGCGGAAGGAGCGAGGCACATTCGGCTGGATCTGGCGCAGACGAATGAACGACGGGAACATCACGAGGTAAGGGATGAAGTAGCAGATCGTGGTAAGTGCGGTCAGCATCCAATAAGCCGCTGCCACAGAGGGAGAGATGAAGGTCGAGAGGCAGAGAATGCTCACGATCACGGCCTGAATAATCAGGGCAAAGGCGGGCGTTCCGTACTTCGGATGCAGTTTGGCAACGTTCTCACCCAGAATCTTGTCTTCGCGAGAAGCTTCCTGAAGCATGTAGATCGGCCCCACAAGCCAGGAGTTGACCTGACCAACTGCGCCGAAGAAGAGGCAGACGGCCATCAGCGGAAGGAGCCAAGGGGCACCCAGCGTCTCAGCACCGGACTTCATAGCCTGCATAATGCCGGCCACGATGTCTGTTTTCCCCGCAGGAACCAGCGTATTCACAGCAATCGTGCCGATCATGTAAATGCCGACGATGACGATGGCTGAAAGCGCCATCGCTCGCGGGAAGTCGCGCTGCGGATTCTTTGTGCGGCCAGCAACCATCGGAGCAACTTCAAAGCCGGCGAATGCGAACATCATTGATGAAAGGAAGACGATCGTGTCCCACTTGGTGAAGTCCGGCAACCAGTTGGCTGCCGTCATGTAGTCCGTCGACATGGGATGACCGGAAATGAGCCAGGCACCGGCAACGAGGATCAGGATGGCGGCCGGAATAAATACACCGAGCCAGGCTGAAACCGAGTTGATGATCTTCGTCCACTGCATGCCTTTAATGTTCATGAAGGTGAGGAACCAAAAGATCACAATGGAGCTCACACCGATGAATGTCGGGTTCTCTGCCAATTCTGGCGAGATGACGTAGCCGAGCGCCGTAAAGGCGAATTGCAGCATCAAGGGGAAGAAAAGCACACAGGAAAAGAGGTAGCAGACCACGATGATCCAGCCGACGCGCTTGCCCCAGGCCTCCTTTACCCAAACGAAAATGCCGCCGTCTTTCGGCCAGCCGGTAGAGAGTTCACCGCAGACCATCGCAAGCGGCAGGAATAGGCAAACTGCAGCGAGCAGCCACAGCAGCATTGCGGAAGCCCCGTAGGGCGCTACGTTGGGAATTTGACGAAGTGAGAGAATCGCAATCACATTCATGATCACGATGTCGCGAATCCCCAAGAGCGTGTTGTTTTTGTCTTCAGACATTCGATTCTCCAGTCTGAATATCTGCGATGCAGAACCTGCAGCGCAGGGGTGAGTTGAGGCGGCTGACGACAGAGCAAGAAGTCAGCCGCTTTCTTTGGGAAGGTCCCAAAATGGTTAGTAGATGTCGTACGAAACCATGTCTTCGTAGGTGTCTGCGTGCCGGATGAGACGATCCTTGCCATCCTTGTCGATCAAGACAACAGCCGTGCGGGCGCGGCAGTTGTAGACCGTCTGACTTTCAATCGAGTACGCGCCTGCATCGAGGAAGACGAAGACATCGTCGATCGTGGTGTCCTTAGGCATCAGGAACTCTTCGCCTTTGACGCCCATGTGGTAATAGTCGCCGCCGTCACAAAGCGGACCGGCGATCTTGACGTAATGATCGTGCGGCTCAGCAATGCGGCTCGCGTTGTAGATGTAGAAGAACCAGGCGTAGTGCTGAGCGTCGGCCATGACGTTGTAACCCGCGTCACAGAACTTCCAATCCACATGACACTGAACATTGCCCTCCAGGTCATAGTTCGTCTTAATCTTTTCGCACTTAATCGTGGAGAGCATTACCGCGGCTGAGGAAGGAATCTTGCGGCCGGGTTCGATGCAGATCTGCTTGTCTTCGCCCCACTTCTGCACCTCACCGATGATGGCGTCGGCAAAGTCCTTCGAATTGATGCCCGCATACATGTTGTCGTGAAGCGGGTCGCCATTTTCTTCGTCGTACTTGTAAGGCACCGGGATGCCGCCGCCCACATTAATCAAATCAAACTTAATGCCAAAGAGCTTTTCCAAACGAATGCTTTCATTGACGAGAACTGCGGTGGCCTTGGCAAACGGTTCGCTTTCGGGCACCTGATCGCCGACATGCATGTGCAGACCGCGAACCTGAACATACGGCATCTCCAGAATGCGGCGAACAGCACCTTCGGCCTGCTGCAGATCAATGCCGGACTTAGCGTGGAATGCAGTCACCAGACCAGGATGCGTGGCCGACGGGACATTGGGTTCAACGCGGACACAGACATGCGCCACTTTCTTTTGAGCACGGGAAATCTCATCGATCATGTCGAGCTCATAAAGAGAGTCAACATTGATGAGATAAAGGTCATGAGCAATGGCGTATTCCAAGTCTTCACGGGTCTTCATAACCCCGTTGAATACGATATCTTCGCCTTTGAAACCGATTTCTACAGCCTTCTTGATTTCATTGAGCGAATTCGTCTCAATGCCGCAGCCTGCATCCTTAAGAATTCGCAGAATAGCCATGACAGAACAGGCCTTGGATGCATAGAAGATCTTGGTGTTCTTATGTCCTTTGAATGCCTCTTCAATTTCAGCGAGATTGCGCAGCAGCTCCTTTTCGGAATAAACATAGACCGGCGAACCATATTTCTTGGCGAGCTCTTCGACATTGACGCCTTCGAAGCAAAGCTTTCCGTTTACCTCGCTAAAGCGCCGATCCTTCGTGATAAGGTTGTAACGAAGGTGCTCAAAGATTTCGGTGGTCTTATCGCTCATGACAGCTCCTGAATGAATGAAAATGAAACCCATATGCGGGGCATTTCAAGTTCATACAACGCAGAAGTGATGCCAATTCGTAATTATTTGTTATATACGAAATATCGCCCTATCAGAGGTGTGGTGAAAATTTATCAGTGACAAAAATTCACCATAGGCAGATGTGTGTAGTGATCAAAATTTGTCAGTTTTGTCCCATGCAAACTGAAGCCGCATCGAGACGTCATTGCTTATAAACACCCTTCTTCCGTGGGTTCTGCACATCCCGCATTGCACCGCAGGCGGCCATTGAAAGCGCTTGAACCGCGCACAGTCATGAGCCACGCCCTACAATCAGAGACTGCAGACTGCAACAGGCCTGTACCGAACACCCTACCGCCCGAAGGCTGCGCACGCTTGAAGCGCTCTTCGGGCGCATGTATTTCTTTTCATCAGCGGAGACCAGCCTCCAAGCCTCTCCGCTCTCCGTCCGGATTGACTAAAGTCCGTTCGAAGCGCCAATGTTCAACTTTCTGAAAAAAATCATGCCCACCTCCGACACGACACCTAACCCTTTGCTCTCGATCACGGATCTGATCGACTACGCTTCCGTGCGTCCCGAACATGTCGTGCCGGCCGTCAAGTCGCTTGCCGCTCAGGTTGAAGCGGCGCTTGAAAAAGCCGATGCGCCGTCCACTCCGGCGTCATGGGAAAACACGGTTGAGCCGCTCGAAAAGGCTGTGCTTGCTTTTGGAAGAGCCTGGGGAGCTGTCGGACATCTGCAGAGCGTTGTAGATACACCGGCGCTCCGCGACGCCTTCAATGAGGCGCTGCCTATCGCCACGGATCTATTCCTCCGGCTTTCTCAGGATGAAAAGCTCTGTGACAAGTACCGAGAACTCGCCGCTTCGCCTGAGTTCGAAGAGCTTGCCCCGGTGCGCCGCCGCATTGTTGAACGGGAACTGCGAGACTTCCGCTTGTCGGGTGCTTCGCTGCCTAAAGTGCAGCGCGAACGCGTGAAAGCGATTGGACAAGAACTCTCGCAGACTTCGCAGAAATTCAGCGAAAACCTGTTGGACGCCACCAACGCGTACGAACTCCTCATTGAAGATGAAAAACGTCTTGCCGGCATTCCGGAGGAAACGCTCGCCCTCTATCGGGCGAGTGCCGAGGCTGCCGGGAAAAAGGGCTTTCGCCTGACGCTGCAGTATCCGTCTTACCTCCCCGCTATGAAGTACTGCGCTGACCGCGGCATTCGCGAAGCGCTATACCGTGCGTTCTCCACACGCGCCTCGGAATTTGACGGCGGCAAATTTGACAACACGCCGCTCATCAAGCGCATTCTCGAACTGCGTGCTGAAGAAGCGTCGTTGCTCGGCTTTAAGAATTACGGTGAATTGTCGCTGGCGACCAAGATGGCCAAGAGCCCTGCGGAAGTACTGGACTTTCTGCGCGATCTTGCCCGCCGCTCTAAACCTCGTGCAGAGGACGACGTCGCTCAGGTCGACGCCTATGCTCGAGACGAACTCGGCATCGATAAAATTGAGCCGTGGGACCGCGCTTATGCAGCAGAAAAGCTTCGCGAGGCCCGCTACAGCTATTCCGACGCGGAAGTGAAGCGCTACTTCACACAGCGTGCGGTCTTCAAGGGACTTTTCGGCCTGGTCGAAAAGCTCTTTGGCATCGAAATCGAAGAAGCTCAGGCCTCCGTCTGGCATCCAGATGTCAAGTATTTTGAAGTGAAGCGCAACGGTGAAAAAATTGCCGCCTTCTATGCTGACCTCTATGCCCGAGAAGGCAAGCGCTCCGGCGCCTGGATGGACGGCGAACGTACTCGTCGAATTGAAGACGGCAAGCTCATTACTCCGATCGCTTATCTTGTCACCAACTTTGCGGCCCCGCAGGCAGGCCGTGAAGCCACGATGACGCACGACGAAGTAACGACGCTTTTCCATGAATTCGGCCATACGCTGCACCACATCCTCACCGCTCAAACCGAACCGCAAGTCTCCGGCATCAACGGCGTCGAGTGGGACGCGGTCGAACTGCCCAGCCAATTCCTCGAAAACTTCGCTTGGGAACACGAAATTGTTAAGAGCATCTCCGCTCACGTCGAAACGGGTGAACAGCTCCCCGACGAACTCTTTGACAAAATGATTGCCGCCAAAAACTATGAGGCCGGTGCATTTTGCGTGCGTCAGGTTGAATTCGCGCTCTTTGACATGCTGCTCCACTCGGCCTTCGATCCGAAGACGGATTCCGTGCAGGCACTGCTGGAATCCGTGCGCCGTGAGGTTGCCGTCGTCTTCCCGCCCGCTTGGAACCGCTTCCCGCAGAGCTTCTCGCATATTTTTGCGGGCGGCTACGGTGCGGGTTACTACAGCTACAAATGGGCGGAGGTCCTCTCGGCTGACTGCTTCAGCGCCTTTGAAGAAGAAGGCGTTCTCAACCCCGAAACAGGGCGACGCTACTTGAAGGAAATTCTCGAGCGCGGCTCGAGCCGTGACGCGATCGACAATTTCGTTGCCTTCCGCGGCCGCAAGCCTGAACTCGACCCCTTGCTTCGTCTCTCGGGCATCATCGAGTCTCAAAAGCATTAAGCATGCCTCATTCCCGCCCAATGCCATTAGGAATTGGGCGAGGCATCTCGCTTCAGCCGCAAGCCGCACGGAATGAATCCGCATTGCAGACAGCCAAAAGCCGCCGGACACTCTGAAAGGCCGGCGGCTTTTTATTGGGCTGAAGCGGCATTCAGAGCGCATGATCAGCGCAACTGAAAACCGTCATTCCATACCGTTTATGGATGGAAGGCTTTCTTCACGTCAAACGGGAACGCCTGATAGCCTTCTGCGCCGTGAAGAATGATTTCAACCGAAGGCTCTTTGGCAAGCCACTTGAATTCATCAATCACGGGCGACGGGAATTTCGTATAGGAGAAGGTCTTCCAATCGAATTCCGCACCGGCCGTCGCCGAGTAGACCATGATGGAATCCTTGTCGCCGTAGTACTCCGTCAGTGACGTCACCGGGCTGTACCAAGCGTGGCCGCGCTCCTTGCCGTATTCCCACACTTGTTCAACCGTCATCTTCTTCTGGTCGACTTTGTAGACCACCGCTCGAGAGTACTTCATTTCTGGCAGCGCGGGCTGCTCCATACCGCGGGCATCGCCATTGTCAAAGGCCGAGATATAGATCACATCTCCCTTACTCAGCTCGCTTCTCACCTTCCAGCCCGTATGCTGCGTCCAAGTCCAGTCGAAGTCGCCTTCACACTTGGAACCTTCGCACTTGATGGACTTGCCGTTCTTGTCAACCGGCTGCAGGAGCTTATCCTGATAAGGCGTCTTCCAGCCTTCGTGCGAGCCGAGAATCCACTTCACCTTCTTGTCGCGGCCGATTTTGATAATCGCTGACTGATGGCGAGAGCTGATGATGATGGAATCATCGGTTTCATCGTAGTCCACAGAGTTGACGTGCGCCCAGTTGCGCCCGGCACCGCTGCCGACAATGTCGCCGAAGTGATCGTTTTGATCCTGCTTGGCAAGTTCTTCAGCCGTCAGGGTCTTGCCCTGCTTGGCCGGATCGATGTTCAGGCACACCGCACCCTGGTCAATCGCTTTGAGCACGTTGTCGCGGTACGGATCGAGAATTTCAAAGAGCCGGAAGTCGTCAACCACATTGCCGTCGCCATCCACCTCAAGGATCACGTCGCGCACGGTGCGCACAATCTTGTTGTCCGGGCGCTTATATCCGTCGGAAGCTACGCGCAGCAGATAGTGGCCGTTCGATTCAATCTTTTTCGAAGCATGCGAAAAGTCGGCATACCCGGTCGGCAGACGGCGATTAAAGATCTCCCGACCCATGATGTCATACTTAGCGTAGCGCTGACCGTAACCCCAGCTCATCGCGCCGTCAGCTTCCTGACGGAAGCCCATCATCGTGCCGCCGTACCAAATGTTGTCAAAGGAATAAATGGTTTCGGGCAACATGTACCAGCGAATTTCACCCGTCGTATCAATGATCGTGTTCTGCGGCGAATAGTTCCACTGCAACGCGCCGCCCACAGGGTTATTCCAAACGGTCTTGGTACTGCGTGCGTCAAGCTGCCCGAGATTGTTGACAAAATAGAGACGATCCTTGAATTCCGGATCAACCTTCTTCACTTCCGGATTAAAGAAACCCGTATCGCGGGCGCCGTAGCCGTCTGTTTCAACATAAGCAGGCGCTGTCCAGATTCGGTACGTCTCCTTAATATGCTTCATCTGATCGCCTTGCCAGCGGTCATACTCCACTTCCACGGTATTACGCCAGTCCGCATAAAGCCCAAAAACCGGAATGCCGCCATAGGTCTTAGCCTGGTTGTCGCCCACTTTGTAGGCGATTTCCTGTCCGTTTTGTTTCGGGACGATGCGCACTGAAACGTTCTTCAGCACATAACCGCCGTTGTAGATGACCGCAGTGAGCGGCGCGATTTTGTAAGGGTTCACGGCGACAGCACCGAGCTGACCAGGCACTTCATACGTATAGCCCGGACCCGAAGGACCAGCACCTGCCTGAACGGCTGGAGCAGCAAGCGCAGCTGCCGCAGCCATCATCAATACGGCGGTCAGCTGATTGAGCTTCTGATGAGCTTTCTGCTTAGACATTGGATCTCTCCTTGATAGCAGTGGTTTGGATTAATTGCTGAGGAAAAATTCTATTTTTCAAGGCTTGACCGCCGCATTGCGGCTTTCCTCAACGCCCGTTTCATCTTTCGCGTCGGGCCGATCGTTTTTCTTGCATCACGGCGTCTTGATCTCCCCCGTATCTCGCCCTACGATCCGTAGCATTCCATCCGCCGCACGAACAGCGCTTTCTCATGCACATCGACAAACTCGCCATTGAAGAACTCCGGCTTCTGGTTCTGCTCTACAAAACGCATTCACTCAAAGATTCAGCCGTTCGCCTGAATGTCAGTACGCCCACGGCCAGCCGCATGCTGGCGCGTCTGCGTGCGGCTGTAGAGGATGAACTTTTCATTCGAAGCGCTTCGGCCATGACGCCTACGCATGCCTGCCGACGGCTCTTCCCCCGCGTTGAACGCATTCTTGCGGAAATGGATGCTTTGACTCACGAACCGCAGGTCTTTCGCCCATCACACATCAAACGGATATTCCGTGTGATGCTCCACGAACAGCTCTTTCTCGCGCACTTTGCCGATGTCTTTCGCGAAGTGCGGCGGCTTGCACCAGGCGTGAGCATCGTGGTTGAAGCAGTGAGCGATGCGGGCCATGAAGCGCTCAAAACCGGCGAGCTCGATGCGATGATCTTTCCCATGACGGACAACGTATCTCCGGACATCAAAGCTCAGTTTTTAGCCACCTGCGACTTCGATATCCTGATGCGAACCGACCACCCATGGCTTGCCGAAGTCAATAGAGACGGCACGCCAGACTGGTCGGCGCTTAAGCGCTACGAAAAAATCGAAACAACCATCGACAGTTTCGGTACGCGCGCGCCGGGCGGGCTCGATCATTGGATTTTCAAAGGCAAACTTCCTGAGCAGCACACCGCACTTTGGTGTCCCTATGTTCAAGCTGCAACTGAACTGCTTCCTGAGAGTGACCTCACCATGGTGGTCTACTCCCCGCTTGCGCGTGAACTCTGTCGTCGCGGCGGACTTACCGCTCTGAGTCTTGCGTCCTTAGGCTGCGGATATCCGCTGGGCTTTCTGCGGCACGGACGGCGTGATGATGATCCCGCCTTAGAATGGCTGCGCGCCGTATTCGTCTCGTGCTTTAACCGAAAGCATTAAGGCCGCCCTTCCCGCATTGGGAAAGACGGCCCTAACCTGGTTAAGTTTGAGCGGCTCAGTCTTTTAGGCGAGTGTCGCAACCATCAGCGCTTTGATGGTGTGCATACGGTTGCCAGCCTGTTCAAAGACGATAGACGCCGGAGACTCAAACACTTCCTCCGTCACTTCCACGCCGTCGGCAAGTTCAGGATGCTCCGCGATCACATTGGCGCCAACCTTGGTTTCATCATTGTGATAGGCCGGCAGACAATGCATGAACTTCACTTGCGGATTCCCCGACGCAGCCATCAGGGCGGCATTAACCTGATAGGGCTTCAAAAGTGCAATACGTTCTGCCCAAACCTCTGCCGGTTCACCCATCGACACCCAGATGTCGGTGTGAATGAAGTCAACACCCGCCACGGCTTCGTTGGGATCCTCTGTGATGGTAATGTGCGCGCCGGAAACGGCAGCCAGTTCTTCAGCCAGAGCGATGATTTCTGCCGAAGGCCAGTAGGCTTTCGGTGCGCCGATGCGCACGTCCATACCCATCTTGGCACCAATCATCAGCAGCGAATTGCCGGTATTGAAGCGGGCATCGCCAAGATAGGCAAAAGAAATGTCTTTCCAGGCTTTGCCGCAGGACTCCTTCATCGTCATCAGATCGCAAAGCATCTGCGTCGGATGCCATTCATCGGTCAGGCCGTTGTAGACCGGAACGCCGGCGTATGCAGCCAGCTCTTCAACCGTTTCCTGCTTGAAGCCGCGGAACTCAATGGCGTCATAGATTTGACCGAGCACACGAGCCGTGTCCTTGATGCTTTCCTTGTGCCCGATTTGTGACGCATGGGATTCAAAGAAAGTGGTGCCGGCGCCTTGGTCATGCGCCCCGACTTCAAAAGCACTGCGTGTGCGGGTGGAGGTCTTTTCAAAAATAAGGGCGATGTTTTTGCCTTTGAGTCGCTGCACTTCATTGCCCATGCGCTTGGCCTTTTTGAGGTCAATGGCGAGATCGACGAGATAGTCGATTTCAGCAGGCGTGTGGTGAACGAGGGAAAGAAGGCTGCGGCCGCGAAGATTCATCGGCATGAAAAGCTCCTTGGGAGTGGGTTCAAAGAACTGCGAAATAAGACTGCTGGTCGGATCATCCAAAGCATTTCATCTTGAAGGACTGTCCCTTTCCAGCAGACATTTCGCAGCTCTGCGTGGGATACGTGGATTCATTCTACGGAGAAGCGATCTTGAATCTTTAGGGCATTATCCCTATGTGAACTGACGACTAATTAGGCTTTAACTCTTTGTTTTTATTATGTTTCCAATCGTCGACTATTGTGCAGATACCGCACGAGTGCCGGGCGAAAAACTCGAACAAGAAAAGAACGTCTTCTCTTGAAAAGTCTTTTTCCGCCGCCCGTTAGGCGATCTTCAATGGGATGGCTGGCCGAAGACAATTGGCGCAGCCGTCACAATGGAGGGGCAATCTTTTGCTGGTATTGCAATACCACGCCGCTCAGCTTCGGCAATACAGGCGTTGACCACTTCGCGAGCCCATCGCGCACCGCCGACAGCGCGAAAGAACTCTCGCTGTTCGCGCGTCACGCGCGCAACGATGCACACGGATGCGCCGCTGCTTTCTTCTGCGCCGCCCAAGCGTCGACGTGAACGCTGATCCGCAGGCTGAAGCTTTGAAGGCAGACGGCTCAATGACTTTGAACGTCCAGTCGTCGGCTTGCTCTGAGGCAGGATGACGGAAGCCGGATCGCCGGCGCTCAATTTCGGCATCACTTTGGGCTGCGTCATATCCTCTCCTTAAATCCTGTGCATTGTTTGCTTTAGGCCGTCTCTGCCAGCCAGCTGACTAGCGGGACGGACTGGGCCGCCTGTGGCAAACTAACTGCTTTAAGGCAATCCTATTCTTTCAGGCGCGCAGAGAATACCCGTGCTTTCGCGCAGAACAGCACGCCAATCTGCATGCTGCGCATTTCAAGACTCATTGATCATGTCCCGACTTCGACTGGCCTCCTGGAACGTCAACTCCCTTAAAGTGCGTCTGCCGCAGGTGCTCGACTGGCTAGAATCAGCCAAAATCGATGCATTGGTCATGCAGGAAACAAAAACGACTGACGACGTTTTTCCCAAAGCCGCATTCGCCGAAGCCGGATTCGATGTTTTCTTTTTAGGTCAGAAAACATATAACGGCGTTGCACTCTGTTCTCGCCAAACAACAGTTAAGACTTCGGATGTTGTGCTTGGTCTCCCTGGCTGGCCCGATCCGCAAAAACGTTTTATTTCGGCACTCCTTTCACCCCTAGCGGCTCCCGAACAGCCGCCGATTCGTTTTTGCGGGGGCTACTTTCCCAACGGTCAGGCGGTAGGTTCATCAAAGTATCTCTATAAGCTCGACTGGATTGCCGTGCTTGAACGTACGCTCAAAACTTATCTTGCCGATACCCCCAGACTGGTGCTCGGCGGCGACTTTAACATTGCGCCCGCCGACGCCGACGTTTGGAATCCGGAAGCTTGGCGCGGAAAGATTCTCTGCTCAGAGCCGGAGCGAAAAGCACTCGAGCGCCTCTTTGCACTCGGCCTTTACGACAGCTTCAGACTCTTTACGCAGCCCGCAGAGCGCTTTTCTTGGTGGGACTATCGTCAGAGCGGTTTCGAACGCAATCACGGCCTGCGCATTGATCTGCTGCTTGTTTCCGAAGCACTCAAAGGGGCTGTTGAAAGCGCATCCATTGACGACGGCCCTCGCGGCAATCCTCAGCCTTCAGATCATGCGCCGGTTATGTTGGACCTCTCACTCTAAGTGACCTCAGTGAGCAACTAGCCGATCCCCATAAAAAACAAGACATCATGAACGCTAAGCCCAAACTCCGCATCGGCATTCCCGGAGACTATCTTCCTTTCGGCATCATCAATGAGGATTCTCCGCTGGGATTTGCCGGGCATGATGTGGATCTGGCGGCTGAGCTCTGCCGCGAAGCCGGTTTGGCACCGCTTTTCGTTCTGACAACTTGGCCCACGTTTATGACGGATCTCGCCGAAGGCCGTTTTGATATCGCAGCGGGCGGCGTATCGTGGGTTCCTGAACGCGCGCGCTTAACCGATGCGCTACCGCGCTATGCGCCCTTTGCCAAAGTTGCGCTTATTCGCCGAGACTCAATCGAACGCTTTCAAACACCCGAAGACCTGAATCAGCCCGATGTACGCGTCATCAAGAACCCCGGCGGAACCAATGAACGCTGGGTGGACGCCAATCTGACCCGGGCACAGGTAGCCACCGTGGCAGACAACGCCACCATTCCTGCCCGCATTGCCAATGAAGTGGGTGACGTCATGATCACGGACTCCTTTGAGGCCCATTGGTACGCCTCCCGAGATGTGCGCCTCACGCTTGCCATGAATGGCCGCCACCTGACGCCCACGGCGTGGAAGACGATGCTCGTTCGCCGCGGCGCCCGCCGCCCGGTGCTTCCCGGCCGAGAACATACGGCCGCCGCTTCCGAACCGCTTGCCCCGATCCTCTTTTCTGCCTGGGGTCGTCTGGAGCGCGCCGGTGTTCTTCAGACGCTGGCTGCCAAATGGCTGGGTGCAGGCAAACCTTCTGACGGAAACGCTCCACACTAAGAAAAAACCGCACAACTCGCCGAAATGACCGTCTGCCAAGGCAGACTGAGGGACTAGAAATTCTTTCAAGCTAGTCCCCCAAGCGTTTGGATTATTTGACTGCGTTCACCCTGCGCGGCTGATTGAAAATACGAACGGGCGGCACCTCATCCTTCCAGAGTGAAACTTCCACATTGCCGGTTGAAGAAACATTGCCTCGGGCAATTTTGGAGGTAATAACGTCAATGGCAATCGTATTGGCATTGCCGTGAACATCGATGCGACCTGCCGGCGTGTTTTCCGGTTCAAACCAAGCGCCGTGCTGAATAGAAACCACGCCCGGCTTGATGCGGTCACTAACCTGCAGTCCGCAGAGGCATGCTCCGCGACGGCATTTCACAAGTACGACGTCGCCATTTTTCAAGCCGCGCACTTGAGCATCCGCAGGGTTCATCCAAACGGGTTCTCGTTCTTCAACCGACCCGCGTCTGGCTGTGTTGACGTTGTCGAGCTGGCTGTGCATCCGATAGCGTGACTTCGGACTCACAAAAGCCAACGGATACTCCTTCGTTGCTTTAGCGGTACCTTCAATCGGTTCAAAGTAGCTGGGATGGCCTTTACAGTCGTCATAGCCGTAGCTCGCGAGCTTGGGTGAATAAATCTGGATGAGCCCCGACTCTGTACCTAGGGAGTTGGCTTTTGGATCCTCTCGGAATGTCTTAAAGGAAACAAACTCTCGGTCCTTTTCTTCCACCTCGAAAAAGAGATACCCCTTCTCCCAGAAATCTTTGAATTCCGGCATAACAATGCCTTTTCGAGCACCATTGTTGCGGCAATCGTTGTAGAACTTTTCGATCCACTGCATTTCGGTGCGGCCCTCCGTGAAGGCTTCTTCTATACCCAAACGCTTAGCGAGCTGCGTACCAATCCAATAGTCGCTGCGCGACTCGTATTGCGGCTTGATAACCTGCTTCATTGCAACCAGACCGTCATTGGTTTCTGCGCCGATGTTGGTAATGTCATTGTGCTCAAAGGTCGTGCAGGCCGGCAGCACGATATCGGCGTGACGAGCCGTCGCAGACCATACATAGTCTGCGACGATCACGGTATCGGGCTTCTTCCACGCCCTTTCAAGGCGGAAGGTGTCGGGATGATGGCAGAACGGATTGCCGCCGCCCCACATCACCAAATGAATATCCGGATAGGTGCATTTCTGACCGTCAAAATCAACGGTCGCCCCAGGACGTTCCAACACCTCCGTGATAGCGGCAACAGGAAGCAGTTTTGTAGATTTCCACGGCAAAACCGGGCGCACTGGCTTGGGCGAACCCGGAAGACCGCTCATGATGGGGCCATTAGAGACCGGCGAACCCGCGCTTGCCGACTGATAGCGAGTGCCGAAGCCGCCGCCGGGAAGGCCAATTTGACCCAGTACAGCCGCGAGCGTAACAACCATCCAAGAAGTCTGTTCACCGTACTGTGCACGCTGCATGCCGTAGCCAAACATAATCATTGTGCGGTGTGCGGCCAGGTCCTGCGCAAAGGCACGGATCTTTTGCGCTGGCACACCCGTGATCTCAGCCGCCCACTCCGGCGTCTTTTTCACGCCGTCCTCTTCACCCAAGAGGTATTTCTTCATCTCCTCCCAGCCGGAGCAGTATTTGGCAAGAAACGCATGATCGGCCTTGCCGGTCACTTCGAGCTCATACATCATCGCAGCCATCAGCGCACAGTCGGTGCCCGGATTAGGCGCGATCCATTCAGAATCCATATAGGCAGCGGTATCCGTCACCAACGGGTTAACAGAATAGGTCTTGATGCCCTTCTTTTTAAGAGCACGGAAATAACCAGCATGGTTGTGCAAAGGCGTAGCCGCATTGACGTCCGCTGTCACGAGCGGATTACAGGCCCAAAAGACGATACGTTCCGTGTGCTTCAAAATCACTTCGTAAGTCGTCATGCGCGGATTGGAGGTGCCGACAACATACGGCATGATCGACGCATGGGCTGCCTGACTGTATGAATTGCGTCTGCGTGAGAATCCGCCCATCAGATTGAGCAAACGATTGACGATAACCGTGGCTTGATTGAGCTTGCCAGTGGACTTCCAGCCGTAAGAGCTCCCATAGACGCCCGACGGACCATAGGTGTCATACACACGTTGAATTTCCTTGGCAGCGAGATCGAGAGCCGTCTCCCAAGAAACACGCACAAAGCGGTCTTCGCCGCGGCGTTCGCGAGAAGCCGGACCATCTTTGAGGTAGCTTTCACGAACCATCGGATAGTGAATGCGAGCCTCTGAATAAGGCAGTTCGGCAAGGCCCTCCAAAACAAAGCTCGGCGCATAGTCAAACTCAAAAGGTTTGACACGAGTAATGCGGCCGCCTTGAACGACCGTACGCATGATGCCCCAGTGCGATGCATTGATGCTCTCGCCTTCATTCAAAATGGACGCGGCCTGCTCAAAGGTGCCCGTCGTATTCAGATCAATACCGGCTGCCGGCACCGGTTCATACACCATCTTGCTCTGGAGGCCTGCCGTGAATTCTTTCGGAATCTTACGGATATCAGATACCTGCGCTTGCGCCTTTTGAGTGGCCGGGATACCGACAGCCAGCCCAGCCGCTGTTGCCGTCTTGAATAAATGACGACGAGAAATATTTGTCATATTAAGACCATCCTTATGTTATCAAGCTCAGCAACTTTGCTTGTCGGATAGACCTCTATCAGCATCAATTTTCTTTATTTTGTGAAATGTAAACTCATAAATCACAAAATATTGTGTTTTCATGCACAGCTTCCGGCTTGTGAAATCCACTCTAATCGTGACGAATTGATATCTAAATTCGTAATTCCACTGCTTATTCTTGTATTAAATAGCGATACTTAAAATGAGGTACGAAATGAGAATCGTTTTCACATAATCCAGTCATCAATGATTCCGCTCGGTATTGGGCGATCTATTTGAGGAAAGCATCCGAAGAAATGCGTCTGGCGTCAGCACTCAATCCAACGCGTTCAGAGAACTGCGACATTTTCTTAAGAGGACTGCCCTAGCCTGCATGAGGCTTCGCAACGCTCCTTCGACGGGCACAACGCACCGATCGCGAGCATGCTCTAATAATTAAGGACGCCGTCTACTCGTAGAATGACGGCGTCATCTTTTGAAAAATCAAAGTTCTTCAAGATAAGGAAGAGCTTTTTTGCAAAAAAAGGATTCATCATGCAGCGTCGTACTATGTTGGGCGCCATCGGAGCGGTGGCACTCGCAACTGCCGCATCCTTTCCGCTGACCGCCCAAGCGGCGCTCAAAGGTGAAGGCGGCAATCCCATCCGCATCGTTGTGCCGTATCCGCCGGGAGGCCCGCTCGACGTTTCTGCCCGCGCTATCGCTGATGCGGTTTCGCCTGTGCTTGGCACGGTTGTCGTGGAAAACCGCCCTGGTGCCGGCGGCAATGTCGGCATGAGCTACGTGAGTCACGCCAAGGGTGACGGCCACACGCTTGTGATGGGCGCGGTGGCGACGCTTGCCATCAATCCTTCGCTTTATAAGAAGCTGCCCTACGATCCGAAGGGCGACTTCAAACCCGTAACGCTCGTCGCCACGGCAGCCAACGTTCTCGTTATTACGCCCGCATTCTCTGAAAAGACCGGCGTCAAATCGGTGGCTGACCTGATTGCCTACGCCAAAGCTCACCCAGGAAAACTCAACTATGCCTCCGGCGGCAATGGTTCTGCCGGGCACATGGCCGGTGAGTTACTGAAAAACAAGGCGGGCATCGATATCGTTCACATTCCGTTTGCGGGCGCATCGCCGGCGCTCCTTTCGGTCATTTCGGGACAGACCGACCTCATCTTCGACAATCTGGCGAGCGCCGCTGCGAACATTCATGCCGGCAAGCTCATCGCGCTTGCCGTCACCACGGAAGAACGCACGCCGCTGCTTGCCGACGTCCCCACAATGAAGGAAGCCGGTGTTCCCGACTTCGACATTTATACGTGGTTCGGTCTGATGGTGCCGGGCTCAACGCCCGATGACATCGTCGATGAGCTCAACGCAGCCATCGTTCCGGTTCTGCGTGCCCCGGCAACCGTAAAGAAATTCCAAAGCTTTGGCGCACTGCCTGCGCCTAACACGCCAGCCGAATTTTCCGCCATGGTTGAGCGTGAGGCCGAAAAATACAAGATGCTCGTGAAGATTTCCGGCGCTCGCGTCGACTGATGTACTCCAATACGGTGTACAGAACGATGATCTCCTCGCCGTTCTGACAATCTTCCCGAAGAAGGAGCCTGTTGACCCATCAACCGGCTCCTTTGGCTTTTTTGTTAATTCCGCTTCTGGCTTCACCCTAAGCAGCCCAAACGACTCCCTGCTCAGGCCAGCATTTTTATAATGCGCGCGGAAACAACCACACCCCAACCGTATCGACCTGCTGTTCACGTATCCGCGCCCCTGCAATGCGGTCTGCTGCTCAGCACGAAGAAATGGTTGCAACCGCAATGATTAAAAATCAAAAAGACTTCGCCGCAGGACTTTTTTACATCGCGATCGGCTTGTTCGGCGCGACAACACTCGGCGAAAATGAAATCGGCAGCCTCTCACGCATGGGCCCGGGCTACTTCCCGCTCATCATTTCGATTGGCATCATCCTCACCGGACTGGCCATCGCGGTTAAATCGCTTCTCCTTACGCCGGCATTGCCCTCAGAAGGCCGAATTGAGCTCGGCAGACCGTTCTCAGGCCTGCTCATTCTCGGAAGTGTTGCGCTCTATGCCGCAACACTCCTGACACTTGGCTTCGTGCTCTCCATCAGCTTGATGGTGATTGCCGCCTCCTGTGCACACCCGCTCTTTCGCCTTCGAGACGCTGTTATTTCCGCGGTAATTCTTACGACGCTTTCAGCGCTGCTTTTCGTGGGCGGACTTGGACTGATCGTGCCGATGTGGCCGATGTTCTTCTGAGAGGAGGCACTTAGACATGGATCTTCTGAACCACCTCCTTATCGGCTTTGAGAACGCCGTCACCTGGACGAACCTGCTTTACTGCTTCGTCGGCGTGACTTTGGGTACGCTTGTCGGAGTACTGCCAGGCATGGGACCTGTGGCCACCGTGGCGATGCTCCTTCCCATCACGTATGCGCTTGACCCGTCCACAGCGCTCATCATGCTCGCAGGCATCTATTACGGCGCGCAGTACGGCGGCTCTACCACCGCCATTTTGGTCAACATCCCTGGCGAAGCTTCGGCAGTCGTGACGTGTCTGGACGGCCACCGCCTGGCGCTTGCCGGCCGCGCCGGCGCTGCGCTCGGCATCGCCGCCATCGGCAGCTTCATCGCCGGATGCTTTGCCACTGTGGTGATTGCCGCCTTTGCTGAACCCCTCACGCAAGTCGCTTTCCAATTCGGCCCCCGCGAATACTTCAGCCTGATGGTCCTGGGCCTGGTCGGCGCTGTTGTGCTTGCATCCGGCTCGCTCCTGAAAGCGGTCGGCATGATTCTGATCGGCATTCTGCTCGGCTGCGTCGGCATGGATGTCAATTCCGGAGCGCTCCGCTATGTCTTCGGTATTGACGAGCTGATGGACGGCTTTGACTTCGTCGCGCTCTCGATGGGCGTCTACGGTTTTGCTGAAATCATCCGCAATCTGGATGTGCTCGGAGACCGAGAAGCCAGGCCCGTTCCTGTGGGCCGCGTACTCCCGTCCAAAAATGACCTCAAAATTTCTGCCGGCCCGATTACCCGCGGCACACTGATCGGTTCATTCCTTGGCATTCTCCCGGGCGGCGGCGCACTGCTCTCTTCTTTTGCGTCCTACACCCTTGAAAAGAAGCTTGCCGGCGAAAAGGCCAATCCGCCCTTTGGACAAGGCAACATCCGCGGCGTAGCCGGCCCCGAATCGGCAAACAATGCCGGCGCACAAACGAGCTTCATTCCGATGCTCACGCTCGGCATTCCGTCTAATGCCGTGATGGCTCTGATGATCGGCGCTCTGATGCTCCACGACATTGCTCCGGGCCCGCAGGTAATGACCAACAACCCGTCGCTCTTCTGGGGACTCATCGTTTCCATGTGGATTGGCAACGTCTTTCTCGTGATTCTTAATATCCCGCTGATCGGTCTTTGGGTGAGACTTCTACGCGTACCGTATCGGCTGCTTTATCCGGCGATCCTCGTTTTCTGCGCGATCGGCGTCTATTCGATCAACAACAATCCCTTTGATATCTGGATCACTATCGGTTTCGGCATCTTCGGCTGGGTCGTCAATAAACTGGGCTGCGAATGCGCCCCGCTGATCCTTGGTTTCATTCTAGGCCCGATGCTCGAAGAGAATATGCGGCGGGCGCTGCTGCTCTCCCGCGGCGATCTCTCGACCTTCGTGACCGGCCCGATTTCGGGCAGTCTGCTCGCCGTATCAGCCCTTCTCCTTCTCATCGTGATACTCCCGGCCGTGCGTTCGGGACGCGAAAAGGCATTTGCTGAAGAGGATTAACGAGTGAGCCTCTGACGAGACCGCTTCCATAAAACTTTTGCATCGTCCGGTTCGCTGTTTTACGGCGAACCGGACGTTTTTTCTTCGGAGCGCTTCAGAACACTTTGCCGGTAAGCACCGTCCGCAGATGCTCTGTCCAACGGCGAGCCGCCTGCCAGTCGTCCTCCGAGGCGCCAAATGACTGAGCGGACTGGTCCCACCCCGAGAAAGCGAGCAGGTCACCGGCCTCGAGCGCCGGCAGGTGAACCCCGGGAAGCGTATCGGCCGCCACCAGGTGAAGCCCCATCCTTTTGGGGTCAAGCGTCGGGAAAGCCGCCTCCCAGCCGAGCATCGGAATGAGAATGCCTGCGCCAGGCGATTCACGCTCATGACCCAAAATGACCGGCAACGCAATGCCGCCTTGAGCGTCAGTCGATGAGTCCGATGCGCTCTGCTGCGGATTGGGAGCCAGAAGAACAGCCGTTTCTTCCGCCCAAAGTGTCTTTGAACGCCGGCGATCCCGCAGCCATAAAATCGGCCAGGCCGCAAAGAGCACCCAGAAAGGCGCCGTCAGCACCGCCGCGGCGATGAGGAGTCCCCCCGCGGGCATGCCGCGAAAGGAAACGGCTGCGCCAAAGACAGCCCAAAGCCACCAAACAAGCCAGTAACGGCGGCGGCGCGCCGCACAAACCGGTGTTTCGACCTGACGGTCGACCAAGTCGAGCGTCGTTTCCTTCGAAGCAGATTGAGCAGTCATGCGTTTGAATTCCGATCAAATGGCGTCGCGGTCCGCCGTACGGCCTGCTCTGCACGAGCTTTCGATTCAGCAGAAAGCACTCGGGCGCGAAGCTGTCCGCAGCCGCCGTCAACGTCTTGCGCGGCGGAATCCCGCAGCGTCGCGACAATGCCGGCTGATTTCAAACGGCGTACGAGATGGGCAGCATGTTCGCGGTCAGGGCGGCTATAGACGCTCCCATCTACGGCGTTCACAGGAATGAAATTCACCATGGCGTAATGGCCGGTGAGCAGTTCAATCAACCGATTAACCTCTTCTTCACCGTCATTTACCCCCTGAATCAGCGTCCACTGGTACTGCGTCGGGTAGCCCGTCTTCCGCGCCCAAGCTTCCGCTGCCTCGGTGAGTGCCTTCACGGTCATTTTTGCTCCGCGGGGCAAAAGCGTTCGGCGCTTCTCATCATCGGTGGTATGGAGCGAAACTGCGAGTGCCGGACGAGCAGACATTCGATTGAGCGCCTCAAAGAGCCGCTCATCCCCCACCGTCGAGATCACCAGGTCTTTATGCCCGAATCCGCCGTAGAGCGCCAGAAACTCCACTGCTCGAAGAACATTGTCAAGGTTGTGTGACGGCTCGCCCATCCCCATGAAGACCACCTTTTTGGTCTCTGGACGCAAACGCCGAGCCAACGCGGCCTGCGCCGCAATCTCCATATCAGAGAGCTGCCGCACCAGACCACCCTTGCCTGTCATGCAGAAAACGCAGCCGACGGCGCACCCCATCTGAGTGGAAACGCAAACCCCTCGGCGAGGCAGCAGCACCTCTTCAATGGTCTGGCCATCGGCTAGTGTGAGCAGCAGCCGTTCACTCTCCGGATCCGCCCCGGGATGGCGAGAGCGCACCGTCAGCACAGCGTCGAGTCGGCTGCGGATGTCCGCAAGGGCCGCCATAAGCGCCGCAGGCAGCCGAGCCGCCCGGCTGCGGGCAGGCTGCTCGGCTTCAGCGCCCAGCGCATCCGGCCATGCCGCACTCGCCGAACCCAGCCAAGCGCGGCAGATGCGGCGCAGATGCGCGGGCTTCGCTCCGAGCGCACCGAGGTGCGCTTCAAAAGCGGCAAGCGACGGGTACGAGATAGAAGTATCAAATATCTTAAAGTCTTTAGACACGACAATGTCTCTAAACAAACTCATAGAGCTAATTAAATGGCTTGTTCAAAATGCTGAAATTTACTATCCTTATAATAATTAAAAATTATCCAGCACAGCGGTAAATACAGCACTTATTCCATACACAATCATTTAAAACCATTTGAATTTTCAATCTATTACAAAAATTCAAATATGCCACGACATTTAAATGAATTCATATGAGGGAAATGTATGCATAGTAACAATAAAAATATCAATATGAAAAGCAATATTCTTTCCGAGATAAATAACATTGCAGATGATCATCGATTTCATCGTATATTTTCACAAGTTAATGACAATGCTTGTGTACTGCAGTTATGGATTGCATTAATACATAATGGCCCCATTACCGAAAAGAAAATAATTTATGGCAGACTTTTACCTTATCGCCACAGCGATATGACATGGCATTTAATTGAAGTAAAGGAAAAATTCCATATTAAAATTATACAGGCACAACTATTTCTTAGCAGCAAATACTGCCATGAATTATTACAAATGTTCGTTCAAGGTAACGCAATAACCTCTATCAATATAAAAATGGGAATTAATGATAAGGATGTTAACTCTAAAATTGGAGACATTTCTCTCGATCCCAATAAACTAACTTTTCGCACAGCATCTTGCCTATTTAATAGAGATGATTTATACATTCATCAACTCTATTTAAGTCCTCACAATACAACTGGAGCATGTAGTGCTTCAATTTCACAAATAGACAAAGCCAACATCTTTTACATCAACAACAAATACAGTCTTTCAGTCACAAAATTCATTGTCGATATAATGAACAAAGAAACAGGATTGAATTTTAATAACATTGATCATTGGCGCTTCGGAGATATTGAATTATTATCATTTCCAGCCCTGAACGAATTAGAGCAAAACTTATTAGAAGTTGAATGGCGCGATGAAAATGAAAGGTTATTCATTGCCTTTAATTCCGAACAGATATTAGATTTCAAATATTTCTTCTTTTATTTAAAAACCTTTATTGGTGATTCAATAGCGACGGCAGAATTGGTCTCCGCAATCCCAAATAATCAAGGCATATTTGAATATACCTTTCAAATATCTAACACTATTAAAGATGAAATATGCGCTATAGAACTTGAAATTTTCGGTTCAGTACTCGATGAGTTTAAGAGTTTAACTCTTTGTTATCAATGGAGGCAAAGTTATATATCAAGCATTCAACTACAATTAAATATGCTCAAAAATGAGTGTGAATCAATAAGATTTGACTGGCTGGAGAATACATTAGGCAATAATATTAACAAAAAACTGTCTTCAAGACAGATCCCTAATCGTAAAAAAATAACCAATACTAATTTTATAAGAAAAAACAATGTCTTAAATTGGTTTGATGGTAATCATCAATTCAAATTATTTTTTGATTTAATTAATCCAGATAACTCAAAAGGACGCTTCTTCCTTCGATGGAAAAATGAAGATCAGACAAGCCGGCTGAAATTTGTCTCATGGTTTAAATCATTATTAGGGCAATATGATGGTAAGCAGATAATCATCTTCGACCCATACTTTTCCGCAGATGCGTTAACTCTTTTATTGCTTAGCGCAACACTAAAATCTCGCTATATTGTTTTTACATCAGTACCTAAGGATTTCAACAAAGAAGCTGATCAAAAAAATAGAATCACAAAAATATTAGAGGAGTGCGAGAAAAATGATTTAATTGAAAATACAAAAATATCTATCTTCGGTTTAATGCAAGGAGTTCTACACGATAGATACATTTTAATTTTTGACCAAGCTAACTTGCCACTCGCCGGATTCCATTTGTCTAACTCTCTTCAGAAGGAGGCTGAGAATTATCCTCTGTTAATTACACCAATTCCTCTTGATATATTATATGAATTAAATGAATATCAACAAAAATTAATTAAAAAATATTCAAACAATGAACCAGAGTCAGACTCTGTGAATAATAAGTTTCATATATTATTTGATTATGAAAATATCCCTCGTGAGGGAAAAGAAGCGAATAATAATCTGAATACTTTGAATATTCTTTACGCTCCAGAAGCACCAGAGGTTATCAGTACATGGTTTAAAGACATTACATTCTTGGTTAACGATAGGAGCATATTAAAGAAACTGTTAGAAGATAAGAACCTTGTTTGTAATAATGAACTAAAGTTTCCAAATGGAATAAGGAATTGCATTACACCTGAAATAATAGCTAATTACAATTATTCTCGATTTTGGGAAGTACTGAGCGAAATAATCGCCCATACTAACAATAAATATATATATTGTATCGAAGAATCAGATGTTGTATTTATTTGTTTTTTAAAGAACTATCTTATCTCATCCATTAATAGCAACGCCATTATTAATTCAACAAATCCTATTTATCGGATAGCAGAAAATTTATTAATCGACTCATTTGAATCTTTATTAAATAAACAATTAAATATCTCTCGAATAATGGGTTCCACTAAATTATCAGGCATTTCATATGCAAACTATTACGCCGTAAAGATCCTGTGGCAATACGCGCCTGACGATTTGTTAAAAATATTTGAATTACAGATTGAAGACCTAAAATATCATAAGTCAAATAATCAAGTAAATCGATTAATTATATTAAATCAAATTTTAAAAACAATAGTTACCCATGTTTATTACGGACATGGATTGACATTGCTAAGCAAACTCATCCATAGTAACAATAACTTTATTAAGTATGTGTCATTGTTAATTATGGAACAAAAGTCATACAGTGCAGAACAAATACTTGAGGTGATGGATCATCTAGATTCAGAAGAATACATATTTCTGTTATGTTGGTTGATAAAGCGCACAGCTCAAGCTAAAGATCAAGAGAAAGTGATATCTTATAACAAATCGATGGATATTTTTCATGAAAAATTACCTGTTAAATTATCTCCTGAATATTTTAAGAAAATAGTGCTTGCGTTAACAAATCGATATGAAGGATTGGCAACTGAAAATGAATGGTTGCTCAAAGATGTTGTCGAACCAATTATAATGAAGGACAAATCGTTAATTAATTGTGCATGCGAGATATGGATAGATGAGCTTAACAAGCTATTGCGTTCAGATCAATTTATTCAATTTAGGATGACACATGAAGGATGTTTAACGAATATAGCAGCCTATTTATGTGCCCAATGCGATCCAGAAGTAATAGAACTGTACTTAACATGTATGAAAGACATAATAAGGTGTAATGAAAAAATAATTTACAGACCATTAGCAAGTACAGTCAATTGGAAAATTTGGGATGATTCACTATTTACATCTCTCTGGATTTACGCGTTTTGTCTACGATGTGAATATTATTACTCCATATTAGATATAAATTCGTATAAATCTAGCTTATCGAAGATAAAAACTACTGCATATAAACTTGCAATGCAGAGAAGTATAAAGGATTGGAAACGATCTCAAATTTCGAAAGGACATGAACTATTAGACTTTATAAATGTAATTTATAGCGAGCCTATATCTCATAAAAATAAAGAAGCATTAAGCTAACAGAACTCCTCACGGCGAAATATAGCGGCAATGCCCGCCGCAATCGTTTCTTCTGTTTTGGGCGTAAAGGTCTTCCTAGGCATCGGCAAACCGAAGCAGAGCGCTTTTACCCAGCGCTGTGCGGTCACTCGCAAGCGCAGGTCTGTAATGCGGCGCACGGGTTCCGCGGGATGCGCGAGCACAGGCTCAAGCGCCTTTAACACTTCAGGGAGATTAGCGGCATCAAGGAGTTGAGCGGAAACAAAGAACAGAAGGAGCGGCCGACGCTTTTTTACTTCTTCGGCGAGCCGCGCCGCATCAGCGGCAGCCGCTTTCAGCACCCGTCGATCCAGCGGCCGATCGGCCTCCCAGCGCTGCGGCCAAGTGAAGATCGAAAAACGCGCAGCATCTTGCGCAACAGGGAATCCTGCACGTTCGAGCCACTTCAGCAGCTGCGGAACCTCCGGTCCCCGGTCAACCTGTCTTGCGGTGATGCGCCCGCGAGGGCGAGAAAGCTTTTGCCGCTCCAGCGCTTGCGCTGATGCATCGAGCCCAGGACTGAGCGTCGGTCCAAAGCCGGGCGGAAAAACGAGAAGTACGCCGCCCTGCAGGTTTTCGGGCGTATCGGCCGTTCCCGGTACATCAATCCGTTGAGAAAACTTAGCCTTTGAACCCATTGATCCCTCAAGGCGCATACGCATTACGCTGCGCCATCGTCCAAGGACTTGACTTGATCCTTCTTTCGCACTGGCGGCAGACGGCTTGCCAATTCATCGGTGAGGCCAAGCTCTGCAATCTTGCGGGTAAGTGTATTGCGCCCGAGCCCAAGGCGCTCGGCCGCCTCAATGCGGCGTCCGCGGGTCGCGCTCATGGCCGTGCGGATGAGCGTGCGCTCAAACTCGTGCGCCAGCGTTTCCCAAACCTGCGGCTCGCCCGCTTCCAGAATACGCTCGGCTTCGGCAGCCAAAAGCGCCTTCCAGTCACCCTCCGCATCCGTCGATGAGGCGGCCGCTGAATGGGATTTGGCACGAAGCGGCGCAGAATGCACCTGTGCGGAAGCCGCTGCCGGCGTTTCTGTCTTCAAGCCCTCTTCTGCAGGATTGCCAACGGCCCCCTGCGTATTGACCGCATTGAGCGCCTCCGGATGTGCGGCCGCCGCGGCTTCCTTATGACGAATTTCGTAGGGAAGGTCTTCCACACGGATTTCCTGAGCCGGCGCCATGACAAGAAGCCACCGGCAAAGGTTTTCGAGCTGACGAACATTCCCGGGGAACGGGAACGCACGGATGACATTCAATGCCTCTGGCGTCAGGGTTTTAGGCTCCACGCCGAGTTCCCGCGCACCGGCAGCGAGAAAATGCGCCGACAAGGGGGCAATGTCCTCAACTCGGTCACGCAGCGGCGGCAAGCGCAGACGGATGACGTTCAAGCGATGGTAGAGGTCCTCTCGAAACTGTCCGCTCTTGACGCGTTCTTCCAGATTCTGGTTCGTCGCTGCAATGACGCGGACATCGGCCTTAATGGGCTGGTGACCGCCTACGCGGTAAAAGTACCCGTTGGAGAGTACACGCAAAAGCCGAGTCTGCAGCTCCATCGGCATATCGCCGATTTCATCCAAAAAGAGCGTGCCGCCCTTGGCCTGCTCAAAGCGGCCCAGACGCGTAGCCACCGCGCCGGTGAACGCGCCTTTTTCGTGGCCGAACAATTCACTTTCGAGCAGTTCTCGAGGGATAGCCGCCATGTTGATCGCAATGTAAGGGGCTCGGCTGCGGCGGCTGTGCTTCCAAATGGCACGCGCAACGACCTCCTTGCCCGCTCCAGACTCTCCGGTGAGCAGCACGGTGACGTTGCTCTGCGAAAGCCGTCCGATGGCACGAAAAACTTCCTGCATGGCTGGCGCCTGACCAATCAGGTCAGGCACCGGTGCCGAGGGTTCTTCAATCGGTGAGGCTGCCGACGCCGCACCTTGTGCGGCCGCGCCTGCCTGACCGGCCGCTGCATGCAGACCGCGGCGGCGGGCGTCTTCCATGGCTCGGCTGATGAGTTCAACAGCCTTCAGCACATCAAAGGGCTTGGTCAAATATTCAAACGCACCGCCCTGAAAGGCGGAAACCGCACTTTCCAGGTCAGAGAAGGCCGTCATGATAATAACCGGTAGTTCCGGCACGAGCTCCTTCACCTTCGTGAGGAGATCCACACCCGAGAGACCAGGCATACGAATGTCGGAAACCAAAACGAGGGGAAGCTCACCGCCCACGGTCTTCGCGGCCTCGAGCGCATTCAAAGCGTCCTGACCGCGCTCAAAGGTGCGGCAGCCAATGCCGGCACGCGCAAGCGCACGGTCAAGCACCCAGCGGATTGCCCGGTCATCATCAATCACCCAAACGGGTTCGCGGCCGGCATCATGTGCGCCGCGGAGCTCCCGCAGAGGCGGCTTGCCTGTGCTGCCGCCCGCTGCCGGTTGAGTTGTGCCGTAGTCCGAGGTGCCGTAAAGGTCGTCCACCATGATTTGTTCTTCCAATGTTTGTCGTCAGCGTTTCAGAGCGTCTTCAAAAACGATTCGCTACGAGCCTTTGCCGTTCTTTGCTTCACGGCCTTCAAGCGGCAGCAGTACCGTGAAGTCCGTCCGGCCGGGACGGCTTTCGAGCGTAATGCTTCCGCCGGCTTCCTCCACAAAGGTCTTTACCAATGCGAGTCCGAGGCCCGAGCCCTCCGCACGGCCGGTCACCAACGGGAAAAAGATGCGCTCCTTCAAGTGCTCCGGCACCCCAGGACCGTTGTCGACGACATCAATACGCAGTGCCGTACGGGTGCGGGTCCCAGCGAGCATCACATCGCGCGCAATGCGTGTTTTAAAAATAATGACGGCTGTCCCGTGTGCGCGACCTTCCGCCATGGCCTCTGCGGCGTTCCGCGCAAGGTTCAGAAAGACCTGCGTAAAACGGCCGCGGTCACCGAAAACGGCTGGCGCAGAAATGTCGTAATCACGCTCAATCGTGAGCCCTTGGGCAAATTCAAGGCCAATAAGGCTGCGCACATGTTCGAGCACTTCATGAATATTGACCGGGCCGGCTGCTGCCGGCGCCCGATAAGGCATGAGGAGTCGGTCAACGAGTTCCTGCAGTCTTGCCGCTTCTTCAAGGATGACGTTCGTGCATTCACGGTCTTCGTCACGCACGAGTTCGCTCTCAAGCAGCTGCGCCGCACCGCGGATGCCGCCCAAGGGATTCTTGATTTCGTGCGCTAAATTGCGCAGCAGCTCACTGTTGGCGGCACGCCCCGCTTCTGCAATCGCGTCGCGTTCAGCGCGAAGCGCGTCATCAAGATCAACCACTTCCAGAAGCGCCGTGGTGCCCGACGGGGCATTCAAAGGCTTAGGCGAAAGCGACGAAAAAGAGGCTCGTACCCGCACGGACGGAAGAAGCCCCCGCAGAAACTCCACCGCCGGAAGCATGAAGGATGCTGCTTCAACGGCTCCCGGGGCAGCTGCACGCCGTCGAAACCAGCCGGCCGCTTCGGGGAGGAACTCCGCTACATCTACGCCTGACAATGCTCTGCGCGTACGACCGATAAGCGTCTCCGCCGCTGCGTTGGCCGACGTAATGCGGCCTTCGTCATCGAGCAGAAACACTGCTTCGGCGAGCGCATCGAAGAGATCAAAGCTAGTGCCGACGGCATCCGTCAGGCTTTCCTTCTCAGTCAATTGCAAAAACTCCTCTCAAAGCAGGCAGGCGGAGCATTGAAGCTCATCAGCTCCTATTTATGAAAAAAGGGAACAGTGCACGCACCGTTCCCTTCATTTCGACCATGGCCGTCAAACAATCGATCAGCATTGTCCAGACGGCCGGATCCCATTTTGACTGCTGCCCCGAACCGATGAGGGTTCGGAGCCGCAGAGGCTGAAAGGGATTAGTGCGAGTAGTAGAGATCGAAATCAAGCGCCGTCACGGCCATTTCAGCGCGGAGCACGTCCTTGCGCTTTTCGGCGATCCAGGCGTCGATCAGGTCGTCGGTGAAGACGCCGCCGCGAGTGAGGAACTCACGGTCACGGTCAAGACTGTCAAGCGCAACCTCGAGGTTCGGCGCAACGGTCGGGATCTTGGCGTTTTCTTCGGGCGGCAGATCGTAGAGGTTCTTGTCAGCCGCTTCGCCCGGGTGGATCTTGTTCTGAATACCATCCAAACCAGCCATCAGCAAAGCCGAGAAGCCGAGGTAAGAGTTGCAGAGCGGATCGGGGAAGCGCACTTCGATACGGCGTGCCTTCGGGCTGTTGACAAACGGAATACGGATCGAAGCCGAGCGATTGCGCGACGAGTAGGCGAGCTTCACCGGCGCTTCAAAGCCCGGAACCAGACGCTTATAGGAGTTGATGCCGGGGTTCGTAATAGCGTTAAGCGCACGAGCGTGCTTGATCACGCCGCCGATGTAATAGAGCGCAAGTTCAGAGAGCCCAGCGTAGCCATTGCCCGAGAAGAGGTTCTGGCCGTCCTTCCAGATGGACTGGTGGACATGCATGCCCGAACCATTGTCGCCTTCGATAGGCTTCGGCATGAAGGTGGCGGTCTTGCCGTAAGCAGCCGCTACGTTCCACACCGTGTATTTGAGAATCTGCGTCCAGTCGGCGCGCTGCACGAGTGTGCTGAAGCGCGTGCCGATTTCGCACTGGCCGGCGCCGCCCACTTCATGGTGATGAATTTCAACGGGCACACCCTGCTGCTCAAGGAGCGTGCACATTTCGCTGCGCATGTCGGTCAGGCTGTCGCAGGGAGGAACAGGGAAGTAGCCCCCCTTGGCGCGGTTGCGGTGACCAAGATTGCCGCCTTCAAAATCAAGACCGGACGACCAGGGCGCTTCTTCCGAACCAATTTTGAAGAAGGAAGAACCGGACTGATGATCCCACTGGATGGAATCAAAAATGAAGAATTCGGGTTCCGGGCCAAAATAAGCCGTGTCGCCGATACCGGTCGACTTCAAATAGGCTTCAGCACGGTGGGCGAGCGAACGCGGATCACGTTCATAGCCCTTGCCGGTCGTCGGTTCAAGCACATCGCAGTTGAGCACGAGCGTATTGGCCTCACGGAACGGATCCATGCGGGCAGTGCTCGGATCCGGCTGCAGCAGCATGTCGGACGATTCAATGCCGCGCCAGCCGACGAAGGAAGAACCGTCGAAGGGCTGACCAAGTTCAAACGTGTCTTCATCGATCTTATCGGCCGGAATCGTCAGATGCATTTCCTTGCCGAGCAGATCGGTGACGCGCAAGTCCACGTACTTGCAGTCGTTGTCCTTGATCATCTGCAGTACATCAGCAGCGGACGTCATATTCATCTCTCCTACTTCGACGGCGGTTCGGTTCTGGAACCTTTCCAGACCAACGGGTTCCGCCGCGGTTCCCTTGCGGGGTAAAAACTGAATGGGGGAAGCCCCTCTAAAGCGGCCCGCCGGAGGCACTCTCCGACGCGGCTGCCTTGAAGAAGGCGTACTCGTATGAGAAGCAAGGTCCGTGCCAAATGCTGAACATGCCAAACAATGCGACGGCGCCAATACCCGAAAACCGCACCGTTGACGTATTTGCGGGATTCCCCGAATGATTCGTGGAACCCCTGACCTGCCATTTCATGGCCAGGCCTCTCAACTTTGGGGCGCAATACCTTCCGACCTTCGGCATTATGCCTTGAAGCTCAGTCATTGCGCACCAATAAAGTGCGTGCCAGGCGCAATGCGCACCAAAGTTGTTCCCGTCAGTGCCTTCCGGTGCAGTCCCATGCACAACGTTATGCACGTCTAAGCTCGAAAAAGCCCGGCTGATGCGGCTGCAGAGGAACGAGGGCCGCTCCAAAATTCAAAAGCTGCGCCAAAGTTGTGCATGGCCAAGGCGAACTCAGCGCAGGCTGCTTATAGAAAAGCTTCCTGAACATCCGACAGGAAATCCAGGCCCCTGCGCGTCGGCGCAATGCGGTCGGGATCCGCCGAAAGCAGACCGTCACGGCGCAAGCGTTCGAGCTGCGGCAGGATGGACTCAAGCGGCAGCCCTGAGCGCTCCGCATAAAGCGAAGCCTGCACGCCGTTAAGCAGTCGGAGGGCATTGAGCATAAATTCGAAAGGACGATCCTCGGGCGGCACGAAATGACTTTCTTCCGCGCCGCTCCCCGTCGCCTCGAGAGCCTCAAGCCATTTCCGCGGATTGGCCCGCCGAGCCTCTCGAAGGATGCTGAAGCCTTCAGCATTCACAACGGAAAGTTTGCCGTGGGCGCCCGGCCCCGCCGCGAGATAATCGCCGAACATCCAATAATTCAAATTGTGCCGGCACTGACGGCCAGGCTGCGCGTAGCCTGATACCTCATAGCGTGTATAACCCGCCTGCGCCAGTAAAGCTTCCACGACATCACCCATTTCTGCCGTTTCATCAAGATCAGGCAAATCTTCCGGCAGGCGTTTTTCAAAGGCAGTGCCGGGCTCAATCGTGAGCTGGTAGCAGGAGAGATGCGTCGCTCCTGAGGACAATGCTTCTGCCAGTTCCATCTGCAGATCCGCTATTGATTCTCCCGGGAGCGCGTACATCAGGTCGAGATTGAAGTTTTCAAACGACTGTCGCGCCATATCAATGGCTGCACGCGCATCGTCAGCAGTATGAATCCGCCCCAAGCGCTGGAGTTTCTCGTCGCTGAAACTTTGCACGCCGATGGAAAGACGATTCACCCCTGCGGCACGAAAGGCTTTGAATTTCTCACTTTCTGCCGTACCGGGATTGGCTTCCATCGTGATCTCGCAGTCTTCGGTCAGTCGAAAGCGGCTGCGGATGCCAGTTAAGAGCCGCTCAACCGTTTCTCCCGACATCAGAGAGGGGGTTCCGCCCCCCACGAAGATCGAAACAATCGGACGATCGGCAATCTCCGGCACTCGACGGCACCAAGCCTCCAGATCCTGCAACACGCCGGCCGCATATGCCGACTCAAAAGCCGATCGATCCGCTTTAGAAGCCGGCAGACGGTGTGAGTTGAAGTCGCAGTACGGACACTTACGAACGCACCAGGGCCAGTGCAGATAAATGGAGAGCGGCGGCATGACCGGCGGACTGATTAAGGGCGTTTCTGCGCTCACGCCGCACCCCAGCCCCAGCGCTCCTTCAGAAGCCGAGCCATCTTCACGAGTGCTTTGCCGCGGTGACTAGAGGCATTTTTGGCTTCTGGTGAAAGTTCTGCTGCCGTTGCGCCAGCTTCAGGCAAATAAAAATAGGGGTCGTACCCAAAGCCGCCGCTGCCCTTGGGAGCTTCAGCAATCACGCCCTCCCAGGTGCCTTCAGCAATGAGGGGCTCTGGGTCGTCGGGCGACCGAACAGCAACCAGCACGCAGACATAATGCCCCTGGCGGTTCTTAACGCCATGCAGTTTTTCCATCAACAGGAGGTTGTTGTCCTCGTCTGTGGCATCTTCGCCCGCAAAGCGGGCGGAATAGACACCCGGCGCTCCGCCCAATGCATCCACGCACAGCCCCGAATCGTCAGCCATCGCCGGACGTCCGGTTTCTTTAGCGGCATGCCGAGCCTTGGCCAGACAGTTTTCAATAAAGGTGTGAAAGGGCTCCGGGCAAGGCTTTACGCCGAAGGTCTTTTGGCTTTCTACGTGCACATTGAGGTGCGAGAACATCGCTTGAAATTCGCGGATCTTGCCGGCATTGCCGGAGGCAAGCACAAGAATAGGATCGTTTTTCGTCATGATTTTTTTACTGCTTTGCTTCTGCCTTTTCCGTCAGGGCCTTGCGCTGAAAAGCGGCCAGTTCGGCATTCCCTTTTTTGGCCAGCGCAAGAAGTTTGGCAAGGTCACCTTCAGAGAACGGATCTCCCTCGGCAGTGCCTTGAATTTCGACATACTTTCCGGCACTCGTCATGACGACATTCATATCCGTGTCGGAAGCACTGTCCTCAGCGTAATTCAAGTCCAGCACCGGTTCGCCGGACCACATGCCTACGGATACCGCGCTCACCTGTGCGAGGATTGGATCTTCTGAGATCATGCCCTTGGCGAGCATCCAATCCACGGCATCGCGAAGGGCAATCCAGGCGCCTGTAATCGAAGCGCAGCGCGTTCCGCCGTCGGCCTGCAGCACATCACAGTCGATCTGAATCGTATGTTCGCCGAGCTTTTTGCGGTCCACAACGGCGCGCAGACTCCGGCCAATCAAGCGCTGAATCTCCTGCGTGCGCCCCGTCTGTTTGCCGCGGGCAGCTTCACGGTCGGTGCGGGTACCGGTAGAGCGAGGCAGCAGCCCATATTCAGCCGTCACCCAGCCTTCGCCTTTGCCGCGAAGGAAATTCGGCACGCCGACCGTCACACTGGCGGTACAGAGCACATGCGTATCACCCGCACACATGAGAACGCTGCCTTCAGCATATTTGGTGAAGCGCCGAGTAATTTCAACCGGGCGGAGCGCATCAACTGCACGACCGTCGGGGCGCGGAACGAAAGCTTCTTTGGGTGTAGTCATCATCTTTTCAAGCATAAGTGCATTTGACGCACTGATCTGCGCATCAATATTCATCATCTTGCGAAGCGTCATTATCGTCGAACGGCGAACACTGTATCCGCAGGACTATGCGCCCTGCTTTCGCTCGGATTCTGTTTCTGACAAACCTAAAGGTGCTTGAAAGCTTCAATCCCGCCGGCCGGCGCTCTACAATTCGCAAACCTTGAAGTTAAGTCAGCTTCACTCATTTCGGGTGGATGCAGCCCCCTCCACCCTCCGCTATTCTGAAGGAGCAAAAGTTTCCATGCCTTCAATTGCCAGCATGACGGGCTATTTCGCCGCGGACGGGATGACGCCCGCCGGTACCGTCACCGTTGAATGCCGTTCCGTCAACTCCCGCTTTCTAGATCTCACGCTTCGTCTTGACGACACGCTGCGCTTTGCCGAACCCGCTATTCGCGAGCGTCTGCAAAAGCGCCTCACGCGCGGCAAAGTTGAAGTCCGCATGTCGCTGTCAGCCGATGAATCGGCGCTGCCGGCTCAAATTAATGAAAGTGCGCTGAAGCGCCTCCTTGAGCTGCAGTCCGCCGTGCTGCGTCATTCTCCTGAAGCGGCGGAACTTTCCGTTTCAGAAATCCTTGAAATGCCGGGCATCGCCCATACCGCTCAAACGGATAAGGACGAACTGCTGCAGGCAGTTCTTGCCGTGCTCGACAAGACTCTGGACGGCTTCATCGCCGCCCGTGAACGTGAAGGCGCTGCGCTCGCCAAGGTCATCAATGGCTATATGGACAAAATGACGTCCGTCGTTGAAGAAGTCCGTGCAGCCATTCCGCAGATCCTTGCCCAGCTGCAGGCCAAACTCGCCGCACGCCTTGAAGATGCGTTGTCTCAGACGCTCACGCAGCAGGGAACGCTGACGAAGGAAGAAATTACCGAACGGATCCGCCAGGAAGTTACGCTCTACGCCATGCGCATGGACGTTGACGAAGAGATGAACCGCTTGACCACTCATATTGCTGAAGTTCGTCGTCTGCTGGCCGCTGGCGGCGCTGTCGGACGCAAACTGGACTTCATGGCGCAGGAGATGAACCGCGAAGCCAATACGCTGGGCTCCAAGGCTGCTGCCATTGAAATGACGCAGGCTTCGCTCTCGCTCAAGATCACCATTGATCAGATGCGCGAACAAATTCAGAATTTGGAATAAGGAAGGACGAACATGCCTGAAGTGAGCATTAGTGAACATGCCCGCAAAACCCGCCATCCCGGACGACTCTTTCTCGTGACGGCACCCTCTGGTGCCGGCAAGTCGTCACTCGTCAATGCGCTTCTCGCTCGTCAGCCTAACATCAAGCTTTCAATTTCCAATACCACGCGCGACCCGAGGCCCGGTGAAGTGAACGGCCGCGAATACCACTTCGTCACCGAAGACATGTTCCTCGAGATGAAGTCGCGCGGTGAATTCCTCGAAAGCGCTTACGTCCATGGTCACTACTACGGCACGAGCCGCCCCTGGATCGAGTCCCAAATGGCTCGGGGCAATGACGTGCTCCTTGAAATCGATTGGCAGGGCGCTCGTCAGGTGCGCGACAAATTTGAGGGAACTGTCGGCATCTTCATCCTGCCGCCCTCGATTGAGGCGCTTGAATGGCGGCTGCACCATCGCGGCACCGATTCTCCTCAGACGATTACACGTCGTCTGATGGGCGCAGGCGCCGAGATTGCACATGCTCCAGAATTCGAGTACGTTATAATTAATGAAGAATTTGATACGGCTCTGGCGCAGCTCGAAGCTATCGTAACAGCGAGCCGCCTCACTTATGAACAGCAGGCGCTTCGTCACCGCGACCAATTCGCCAATCTCGGCGTTCCGGTCTAATCTCCTGACGATTGAACCTGCCGCTCTTCAAACGAGCAGCATTCTCTTAAAAAATTTCTTTTACTGGGAGCGCATTCTCACTACAGAGGAGCGCTCTTCATTTTCCGCTCAAGATAAAAATGGCCCGCATTACTGTTGAAGACTGCCTGAAGAAAATCCCCAACCGCTTCCAGATGGTTTTAGTTGCCGCCTACCGCGCACGTCAGCTCTCTCAGGGCTATGCGCCGAAGATCGATGCCAAGGACAAGCCCGGCGTTATCGCACTGCGCGAGATCGCCGACGGATTGATCGGTACGGACATGCTTAAGAACGTCCGCTGATCCTCTCTAGGCGCGCTTCAGGACGGCCGGAAAGCCTCTCTGCTAAGGGGAGACGCCGGCCGTTTGTCGTCTCTTGGAAAAAATAACTGCGTCCCAATAAAGATGAATACGCGACATTTCGCTGCAATCGCGCCACAATGGTAGGCAGATAAAAGAACTGGAATCAGAGCAATGGCCCTCGACAACCTTCCTGCTTTTCCCGACGACATGTACGACACCGCTCATGATGGTGCCGTTCCACAGCCCGTCACACCGCGTAAGCCCATTTCGCCCTTCAGCTTCACGAAGCATCTTACGCGTACGCCCGTGTCGGTAGCCGTCGTTCCGGAAGATCTGCCCGACGCGGACCTGCCGCTCTTCACGCCGCAGCCTCCCGTTGGCGTCGTGACTGCTCAAGCATTGGTTGATACTTGCCGCAGCTATCTTTCAAATGCCGACGTTGAAAAAATCCGCGAAGCCTACCGCTACGCCGACAACGCTCATTTGGGACAGTTCCGCAAATCCGGAGAGCCCTATATCACGCACCCGATTGCTGTTGCTTCCATTCTGGCGTCTTGGCGCATGGATGCCGAAACGATTGAAGCCGGCCTCATGCACGACGTGCTTGAAGACACCGGCACCAGCAAGCGAGAAATGGCCGAAAAGTTCGGCATTGAAGTAGCTGAACTCGTCGACGGCGTTTCCAAGCTCGATAAACTCCGCTTTTCTTCAAACGAAATTGCTCAGGCCGAAAGCTTCCGCAAGATGCTGCTGGCCATGGCCCGAGACGTTCGAGTGATTCTCGTGAAGCTCGCTGACCGCATCCACAATATGCGTACGCTTGGCGTCATGCGCCCTGAAAAACGCGCCCGCATTGCTCGCGAAACGCTCGATATCTATGTACCTATCGCACATCGTTTAGGACTTAACAATGTGTTCCGCGAACTGCAGGAACTTTCGTTCGCTAACCGCTACCCCTTCCGCTACAAAGTTCTCTACGCCAATGTTCTGAAAACGCGTCAGGCTCGCCGCGAATTTCTCGAAAAGATGATGGAGGATACTCGTACGGCACTTCTCAAAGCCGGTATTCCCTGTCGAATCCTCGGTCGTGACAAAACCATTTACGGCATCTACAACAAGATGCGCGAAAAGCATCAATCCTTTTCGGACGCGCTCGACATATACGGCTTCCGACTCGTCGTGAAAAATCTTGACGACTGCTATCTCTCGCTCGGAGCCCTTCATCGACGTTTCAAACCCGTTCATTCGCGTTTTAAGGACTTTATTGCTATCCCTAAGTCGAACGGCTACCAAAGTCTGCACACGACAGTGATTGGTCCTGACGGCACGCCGGTTGAGTTTCAGATACGAACAGAGGAAATGCACCGTATCGACGAAAACGGCATTCTCGTTCATTGGCTCTACAGCAGCAGCGAAGACACTTCTGACTTGCAGTCAAGAACAGCTGCGTGGCTTCAGAACTTGCTTGAAATCCAGCGCACCAGCACGGACAGCACAGAGTTTCTTGAAAACATCAAAGTCGACCTCTTCCCCAACCGCATTTACGTCTTCACCCCGAAGGGCAAGATTATTTCGCTTCCCAAGGGATCTACAGCCATCGACTTCGCCTACGAGATTCATACCGACGTGGGCAACCATACTCAGGCCGTTCGCATCAACGGCGAAGCCAAACAGCTTTCAACTGCGCTTCGTAACGGCGACCTTGTTCAAGTTGAAACCTCTCCGGATGCGCACCCATCCCCCGAATGGCTCGAATACGTGCATTCCGGCCGCGCCCGCGCGGAAATTCGTCAATATCTGCGCAGCTGCCAATTCGATGAATCCACGAAACTCGGCCGTCTAGCACTCGAAGCCCTGGCCAACGAACAAAAGATTGACTTCACTACCATTCCGATTTCGATCGAGGAGAAGCTTCTCAAGGAATTTGGTGCCGACAGCCTTGCTTCGCTATACGCCATGATCGGGCTCGGCAAGGCGCTCCCTGCCGCGGTTCTTCATCGACTGCGTTCGCTTATGCGCGAGGAAAATCTGGATTCCTCCGGAGAAGAACTCCCTGCCGTCATCATCAACGGCAACGAAGGCATCGCCCAGCATCTGGCGGTCTGCTGCCATCCGATTCCAGGTGACGACATCACGGGCTACAACCGCCCGGGACTTGGGCTCACAGTACACCGTGAGGACTGTCCGCATGCCGCCCGCGGCAAGCAGGCGGATCCCAACCGCTGGATGCATCTGGAATGGGGGCCAACGAAGCAGGGAGCCCACTTCTCAGTACCGCTTGAAGTTCGCGTGAAGGACGCACACGCCGGCCTCGCGACTGTCGCCGCTGCCGTGGCCGAGGCTAATTCGAGCATCACTGCGGTAACGCTCGATGACTCTCAAGGTGAGCACATCGTGCATGTAACGGTTTTAGTGCGCGATAAAAATCACCTCATTCATGTCATGCGCACGATTCGTCAAAATGACGTTGTTATCAAGGTCAAACGCAGTCTTGAGGAAGGCGTTTCTACCAAAAAGAAAATCAATTAACCCGGTCTCAAGAACCTCCGCGCCTTGAACAGCGGCTCCAATAAGAAGGGACGATTTTGAAGCTTCAAATCGTCCCTTCCTCATTGGCCTTTTGTGCCGACTTTACGGTACCGGCTGCTGGTCGGTATAGGTAACTTCAAGAATTTCCAACGTATCTACGCCGGCTGGATGCGTGCTAGTAGCCGGCGTCGGGAGCTTCACTTCGTCGCCTTCATGACGACGAAGGAATACACGCGCAATGGGACTAATCCAACTCACATCGCCGTGTTCTGCATCTGCTTCATCGATTCCCACAATGCGAATCTTGCGCTCTTCACCACGCTGATTGCAGTAAAGAACCGTAGCGCCAAAAAAGACTTGATCCGTTTCTGGATGAGCCGCAGGGTCCACAACCTCAGCGGATTCAATACGTTTATTCAAAAAGCGAATGCGACGATCAATCTCACGCAGTCGTTTTTTGCCGTACAGATAGTCACCGTTTTCGCTGCGATCACCGTTGCTGGCCGCCCAAGCTACAACATTCACAACATCAGGACGCTCAACATTCACTAGATGCTCACGTTCATCAAGTAAGCGGCGATAGCAAGCCGGCGTCATGTAATTCTTAGTATTGGGGGGGAGTCCCGGAAGTTTCACTTCTTCATCATCACTATCAGCCATGATGCATCCTTTACTATTTAGGCGTACTGACACTCAATATACCCCTGTAACCTAATTCAATAGAGAATCTTCAAAATTATTGCCCTTTGCATTCAGGATCAGCAAATATTTTTCAAGACTGCACGACAAAACAGAAATACCCACTGGAACCTTCCTGTTGAAACCCAAACTCCCAGAGACTAGCTCCGAGAGTTTGGAAGGGCATCGCGATAAAATGGTTGACTGTCTCAACCAAGGGAAAAGAACCATAACACTGGATGCGCAATGCCACAGCAGTGGCGGATACGCGCTACTTGGGCAAGTTGTTTGTCCTGTTATTAGCCCAGTCACTGCGCCTGATAATGCGTACGATATTTCGACGCTATGAAACGGCGATAAACCTATATCGACAGTTTGGACGAAAACCGGGGAGCCCCCCCCTCTATTACAAGCAGTTTTTCGGCAGTACACCTGATGTTTCAGCATTCGCTGATGTTCGGACGGAAAGTATTCTCAAGCACTCGGACAGTACGGTCATTGCCGATAAAGGATTCGTCAGTGAGAGTGATTTTTGGACCGCTCGATTCCAAAAATCTCAAATAAGTCATTCCTCTTCGCCGCGGCAGCAGATTCGTTAAAAACAAACTATCTTTGACGCCAATGAGTTACGAGAACATGTTTCCCTTCAACGGCCGTGCGATCCAAGCCCTGAAGATCGTAGAGGCCAGCTTCAATGTGTCCGTCTTCTTTGAGACGCAGCTCTATGCCAACGATCTGGCCGATGTCATCGAACGCGGCGAAAAAATAAATAACACCAATGCGGTTAAATTGGACAGCGAGATGAAGCGCTGTGCCAAGGGAACCTTCAGGCTAACCAATGAGGAGTTCCAAGCCCTGCAGCCGCAAGATCTGATGGAAATTCACAGTGAAATTCTGAAAATAAGAATGGTGACGATCCGTACTCACCGTACAGATCTCAACTGCATGCAGGTCTAAAGTGATGTATACAAACAACACAGGAAGAATGCTGTTTCTCAATCACCTCTCGTTGATGATGGGGATGGACCGCATTACCGATATCGCCGCGATGAATGAGGAAAAGAATATCTCCCTTGAAGACCTGAAACAAACTCTGGGAATAATCATGGCAACTAGGGTGCGGAGAGAGTGGCGGGTCGCTCCGGTGAAACGGAGTGTCGCCAAACTGTTGGACAAATTCGATTTCAATCCATCGTCGTAGCTGATTGAGGGACTCTTCGCGGAGGGTAAGCCGCATTAATGCACTGCGTACCTATTCTCGAGCGAGACGGACTAGGTGTATCCTCGGGAGTTTAGGATGTGAAACCCCAAAAGAAAAACACTCAGCGGTGAGGCCAGGCGATTGGTTGTGGATGTGGGATCCTAGTCAAGAGGTCTGCTCATGTGCAGCGATTCCCTGTACTCCTCTGCACGAGCGAGGATCGTGAAGTGGGGCGTTAAACCCAGCTTTTGCACTTCATCCCCAATCGCGGCTAGAGGCACACGGAAAAATTCCTTGCGCGGATTAACCATATTCACGCGTTGGTTGTCAAAAACGTCATGGAGCTTGGATCCAAGCCCCGGAGCGTCCTCGCTGTATATACTTTGACATCTGTCGGTCGAGAGAGTATTTTGGACTCACTGTCGTAAAGACCCGCACCACCTTACCGGCCGATAAAGCCAATTACTACGCCTGCCTCACGAGCGCAGTTATATGTCTTTCTAAATGTAGGCATCAGATTATACTTTTAATGTAGTAATATCGCTTTAAACTGAATCAATCTATCAAAATTTTTATTCCGAAATTATGGGCACTAACACTATCAATCCTCAAGAAGATAAGGATTTGATCATAATCTCTAGAGATATTGACTTTCCTTTATTTTTCGACATCAGTGAAGTGATAAAAAATAGGAAAACAAAAGCCAATAAGAATTGTGTTCTATTCCTAACAACTCCCGGCGGAGATCCTAATGCCGGATATCGAATTGCCAAATGTTTGCAAAACACTTATGACAACATTCGTTTGGTAGTCAGTAGCTATTGCAAGAGCGCCGGTACTCTAATTGCAATTTCTGCCAATGAAATTGCATTTGGTGATTTAGGAGAGTTAGGCCCCTTAGATGTCCAAGTTATGAAACAAGATGAATTTGGAGCACAAGCATCTGGTTTAGATATTATTGAAGCAATGGAAGCAATATCTAATCATATGAGGAAAAGCTTTGCAGAGAATCTAGTTAACATTCGATTGGGTACAAAAATATCAACTAGACTTGCTGGAGATCTAGCAGCTCAAATTACTGCCAGTATTGCTGCACCATTGTATGCACAAATTGATCCTCAACGTGTAGCCGAAATGCAAAGAGCTATGTCTATTGCACTGAAATATGGCGAACGGCTAGCAAACAAACCAAAGAGCCTTTTGCCTCATGCCCTTGAAAAGCTTGTTACTGATTATCCAACGCACTCTTTTGTAATTGACAAAGATGAAGCATCAGAGCTTTTCCATAAAGTTGTATCCTGGTCTCCATGTGAAGAACACTTTTACAACGAATATAAGCATATTATTGCCTTTCCAAAGAAGGGGAAAGAAGGTGGACCATTTCTTGAGTCCTATAATAAATTAATGACAGAAAATGAGCATAAAAAAAATAATGACCGCATAGAAGGAACTTCCGTCGCCCCCCAGTCAACAGAAAAACCGTCTAGTAATGATTCAGTCTGTGAATCAAGCAAAAATAATGACTCCAATAACGTTGTCTCATCTGCTAGACCGAAAACACGATCAAATCGTAAAGCCATTTCAACGCCTCAACTTAAGAACTGAGTAACGTTTTCTACCCACCTCACACGGGCTTTACTTTTTCAGGCTTCGATGCTCACGCGTCGTTTTTTCTTTGCTCACCGTGAAGTGGTATAGCAAAGAAGATCACGTTCTTGTCGCCCTGAGTTTTTGTTGTTCAATCTGCTTGCGACGCCCCTCTACAGGGTCAATCCCGTTTCGAAGCATTTCTGCAAATTTAGCCGCACTTTCTCGAGCTTATTTGAGCGAAATCGCATTTACCGCACCAAAGTTAATCATCGTCCACTTCTTATCCATTTGAAAGCAATAAACGAAGTAACACGCGCCCTCTGGCTTGACCAGAAGCATTAGCCCAGCATCACCCCCTAAAGTCGTCAGCCCAATCTTGAAGATGCCGGCCACCTCTTTGGAAGTCAGTGGTTTGATGATCTTTGGCATAGGGAACCCCGGCGGTTGGTTATACTATCCGTTATACCATTCGGCGGTGAATGTTCCAAAATTGAATGGAACATCTTGAAACCGCGCGACACGCCTTATATGTGCCGAATTCCTTGTTCAATAAGTAAAAAAGGAAAGGGCCGGAACGTCTTGAAACGTCCCGACCCTTATCAGGTGGTGGGAGGAGGCGTACGAAGGTTCCTTGAATTGCAGGCAATTACAGTGTACCACCGTCCTTTTTATGCCATCTCTTATGCCATCCGTCATAGCCTTAGGCGAAACTATATAAGCGCCATCAGCCGGTCCTGGACATTCTAGCAAAGGGCAGGTAGTCCCTTGGAGAGGCAGTTAATCGTGAGTAGACACTAGGGCGTCGTGAACTGCGGCGTTTCTAAGAAGTAGGCTGCGACCTTCTTCGATAAGTCCGACGCTTTCTCTGAGAAGATTTTCGCATCGGGCAACTGCCGCCTGCTCAGCGTTACAGGCAGCGGCGCTGGCTTTTCGCAGACGACTTTCATATGCCCGGCGCATCCTGTCAGCATCACTGCGAATACGATCAAGGTCAACGTCAGCAGCAGCGACTTTGTCCAAAGCTGCAACAAGTCTTTCATAATCTCTTCTTCCTTGCGTCACCCGTGCAACAGCTTCTGTCTTTTGCAAATTGGCCATTTCCATGTCAGCCTTATATCCACGAGCGACATAACCCACCGCAGTACTCACTGCCATGAGAGCAATCACAGCTATCGTCTGCCAAGTCATACTCACCCCTGACGCATCAACGCCGCTTCTCTGCGACGACGAGCAACAAGCCCCGCCAGTCCGCCATTGGTAACATCAAGAAATTCGTCGGCGGCAGTTTCATAATCCCCTGCGTTAAGTGCTCGCAACATCTTGGGGCATTTATCGACGACGCCCATTGAGCCCATGTTGAAAGCAAGGCTCAGCAAGGCGATAAACTGATTTGCCGAAACAGGAACGTTGATAAATTTTGCGAGACCGGTTTGCGCGGACTGCAAGTCACTGCGAATCCACGCTTCAGCCTGCTCTCTGGTGCAGGTGTCGCCCTCTTTGATGCCGCCCGTGTGGCCCCACCCGATTGTCCATACGCCTTTCGGGCATTTGTATGCCTTGAGGCGCAATGTCTCTTCAGCCTTAACGAAAGGCATAGCCAGCTCGTAGCTATAGCTTCCAAAACTTTTCACTTCAAGTCCTCCCTGTCAACGCCGAGCCGCTTTTGGATCACCACCTCAGCAAGTCGTATCGCTCTAGTGCCGCCCCAACCCGCCACGCCTGCAAGGCTCCCACAAAGCTCTGCCGGGAATCCTTGATAGGCAAGAATCTCATAGCAAACAAGGCCACTTACAGCACTTATCGCTCCGTGAAGAAAGAACTCTCGCCATATGAATTGCTTTCCTTCTTGCACTTTCAGTAGATACGAGAGCCAACCGCAAAAAACGGAAAAGAAGCCCGTCATAACTAAGACCCACCATTCGTGAAGTTGCTTGTCCGGCATCCTTCACCCCACAATGACGTAGCAAAGGGCGAAGCCAAAAACAAATGTCACCGCACTGACAAAACCCCAAAAGATACGCACCTTGCGTCGAGTCTCTGGATCCAGTTTTGCTTTTTCAGCATCAAGTGCTATGACGAACTCCCGTCGTGCAGAATCCGTGAAGCCTCTGACATTGAGACCAATCTTTCTGAAAACTTCTTTGAGTTCTTTGCGCGTCATAGCTCCTCTCTTCTAATGCGAGGGCGGCATTCCTTCGATGAATCACTGAACACCGCTCTTCCGAGAAGATCGTCTCGCAACGGCTGATGGCTTTATGAACCATGTTTGCGAAACTGAAGACAAAGCACCTTATTTACTCTGTATAGCCCCACGGGGGTGGGGTCGAACTTAAATAAATCTGAACTGTTAAATTCTCAGATTCCTCAGAGAATATTGTGTAAAGCGTTTTAAGAGCTTTGGATGCTTGAGATGTGTAATCCCAAGCGGTTGCGTTGGGGTAAGGCTCAACCTTTACTGTAAGTTTCCGGCTTTTGTAAAACCCAAAATAAACCGGATAGTCGGGGATAACATTTGTGACAATAGATATTCCATAGACTGGATAATTGCCATAATAAGAATAAGTTGAAAGTAAGTGCGTAATGGGCAGGCCATTTAATGTAGGAGGGGTTAAAGCCCCTACTCCACCGGCGCTGTAATATCCATAACTACCAGATTTATCGCTCTTATTAAGCTTTCCTATAGTCAATGAATGCGTCCACCAAGAAAGAGTGGATGACTGTACCCCCAACAACAACTCTTTATGAAACATTACCGACTGCTCCTTTGCCGCATTGAGGGTGGCAACTGAGTTCGATTGAGCTCCGATTCGTATGCTCGCTTACAGTGCTCAGGCTGCCAAAAGAAAATAAAATCAATCAACTTCTCGGGCCACTTACGATCGCCTTTGAGCGCGTGCCGGTGAGCACGCGCAGACAGTGTTTCATCTGCATAGCCGCAGAAGAAAGTGTTAAACAATTGATCGACTGCGATCAGTAATTGAATTCCATCCGGATGCTTCATTTAATCACTTCTTCGTATATGGACTTGTCCATACTTTCGCCATCGCTTGCATAGACAGCGCCAAAGCTTGCGCGAGCTGAGTCTTTGTTACCGTAGCGACGGTGTTGTCAGCCAACACCCAAACTGTAGAATCCTGACCAGCCGCTTCAGCTGCGGTTAACGCCCTAGCCATGCGGCTCTGCGCTATTTCATCACCGTCAAAGGTCATTCCGTCAACGGTGACTTTGATCGCTTTGACGGCTTCTTCACGCACTCGCTTCGCTTTTCTTAAATCGTATTGTGCTTTTTGCAGTTCAGTAAGAGAGGCGTAATATTCTTGCTCTGGGTCGTATTCTCTTGAAATAACATCGAACCCGAACCTGCGAAAATCTTCAACGGTTTCGGCTTCACCAAAGCCTATACGTTCTTCAATACCAATATATTGTCGGACTGCGTATAGACTTTTAAATTCCTTTTCTCTATAAATATATTTAGTCGCCATTACGCCCCCTTAATTTGGGCTGCAATACCTTTGCCATTAAGGGCACAAAAAACTACAAAGCTCCCTTTTTTCAAAGTTGGAGCGGTGTCTCCTGCCCAAGTCCAATTAGCGCTTAAAACAACCGTTGGCGTTTCGGCATCTAATCGCACTACCTTCGTGAAGCCTGCATTGGCTGAGGGGCTCTGCGCCGTAATTGTCCCTGCCACTGCCTGCATATCTGGAGAGTCATGAGTAATGGTTGTTGCCTTAATCGCCGTTACAGGAGTTTCATATCCTGCCAATGCACCTCTGACGCCAACTTTGAGCACCAAATCTTTCACAGCGGGGATCTCCGGCTTATTCTTAATGAAGCTCTTGGCAGACGAGTTGGTCTCCTTCCAGTCCGCCTGCAGCTGACCTGCGGCAGATTGGCCTGCGGCATCTTTGGCTTCCTTCGCCGAAACCGCCGCTGCAGATGCAGAAATGGCCGCTGCAGCTTGAGATTTTTGCGCGGTCATCGCATTGTCTGCGGCCTTTGCTGCGGCTGTCGAAGCGTTGCTCGCAAAACTTCCTGCAGAAGAAGCGCTTCCGGCTGCAGAGGATGCACTCGCGGCCGCCTCAGTTTTTGACTTCACAGCAATTTGAGTAGAAGCGCCAGCGCGCTTTGCGTACTCTCTTGCAGAGTAAAGCGCGGTTTCTCCAGAGCCCTCTACAGGCTCAACATCTTGCACCGCCCATTTCTTTGCCAAAGCCGCTTGCGACGCAGACAACGAGGCAGACGTGGCAGATGCAGATGCGGAATTAACCGCGGCAGATTTTGAAGCCGTCGCATTTTCTTCAGAACTCTTGGCCGCCCTCTCGCTCGTTTTCGCAGCCGCCGCACTCTCAGCCGCTGCAGACTGAGAATCGGCTGCAGATTTTGCCGACGATGCGGATGCTGAAGCTGATGCTGCCGCACTGTCTTTTACTTGCCAAAGCTCCTGTATCAACTGCTCTGAAGTTTTTTCAGTAGTAGCGGGGACCGTCAATGCCCTTTCTTGCTTCTCCGCGAGCTGTTGAATTTGAGCCGTTGCACGGTCAAGGGCCTGATTAAGGATGTCAGGATAGAACCCGCCTCGATTTGTCAGCACTACCGGCTGCAGATATGGAACCGCAGAAATAATGGTGAGGATACTGCCAATAGATAATGGAGATACAAGGACGACCGCACCGCCAGGATTCACATCCTGATCAACTGAAAGCGTAACTACAAAATCCGCTGACGGCAGGACTGTTTCTGTCTTCCCTCCGTCAACGGAAAACACTGGGCGAACCTGAGACGAGTCAAATACTTTGAAATTAAAAGGAAACTCCGTCTGCTGTCCGTTGCCATGGTAAGGCCCCGCGCGACGGACTTCTGTGCTGATAGCCATGCAAGGAACTCCTTTTCTTTTAAAAGTGAGTTTCTTGCATAATCAACGAGCTTTATGGACGGCTACTTTCCTCCGACAAGACCGCGCACAGCCTGCAGCGCCGTTTCAGGTTCATCAATGTCGCCAGAGACCACCCCCGCTATGTAGCCAATTGGACGTTTGAGGCCACCCACAGGCATACCTGTTGCTACTGCCGTCAAATCAAGGATGTTGCGAGCCGCCGTTCGGCCATTAACTTTCTCGTCGTCGTTAATGATTCTCACAATATCGGATGCTCCTGAAATCGCACCCTCCATCAACATGGTGGCAGGTGCGGATCCGACACGACCAACATAAGGAGACTTCCCCCAAATCGCCTGTGCAGTCACAGATCCCGCTTGCGCCATCTTTGCCCCTGCAAACGCTGAAATTTGTCCCGCAAGAGGGACCATTGAAATAGTCCCCTTTAACGGTTCACCTACTGTGAGTTGAATGATGTCCAATGCATCGAGGGCATCGTCGTCATCATCACTGCCTCCCATCAGTGCGTCAGTAATAAGCTTCCCAACCACAGAGGGAATCCAGACGATCAATATTGCATCAAGAGCAAAACGTCCATACTGCTTCGTGGCCTTACGGAATGCCGCACGCTCCTGAAGCAGGTTGTACTGCATATTGAAATAATTGTAGAAAACCAGGAAAAAGCGCTTCAGCGCAGAACCAGCTTCAATTGCAGATACGTTTTCGGGATTAAAGTCAGACTGCGTCGTTCGAATAACGCTATCAGCCTCCTGTACGGCTTCTTCGTGTGACATGCCATGACTGTAGTTATATTCGTAAGCCGCCTTCCAGACAGAGACGTCAATCGGATACTGTGCAAGCGTCTGCAGAATATACCCATGGCGGTTGACCATATCGCGAACTGGCGCCCCTTTCGACCAAACGGCGGCCGCCTTGTTGCCTAAGCCTTGCACTTGAGAAATTTTTTGAACTTGTTGGTTACCTATTTCCTCTATTGTCGATTGGTATTCATAGGCAAAGTTATCAAGGCGCTGCCGCATAAATGGGGATGCCGCCTTCACGAACTCCGCACACTCCTTAGGAGCTAGGCCATATTCTTTAAAAGCACGACCAATTAATGAAGCTGGCACTTTTGAGGCTGCAATGCTGAAACCCGTCCACTGCTGAAAGGTATTGATCAAATTTAAGAACATCACGTTCATGCCTGCGAGACCACGCAAGTGATTGAACGTTCTGTCAACCCAACCGATTTTTCCATCAGATACCGTTTGACCAACTGCGCGCGTGAGGAACGGCTTTAACATCTGTGAGACCAATCTCGGATTATGCGCAGCGATAGCATCTTGGAATCTGTGATTCGTAATGATCTTGTCGACCTGCATGACGGCAGGAGCAATGTCTGCAAATCGAAGAACCTTCGCAATATGCATGCCATAAGCCGCCACATTGAGCTGTAACGGCTGCGTGAAATCCTCAACGCGTGTTTTTGAAAACCCTGGTTTGTGAACAGGCATCAACGTGAGAAAGTTTGATCTCTCAAGCTCCTCCTGTTTCATCTGCGCATCTCGCTTTTGATAGAGATACCGATCGGTCACCGCCGGAACATAGCCTCCTCGGTAGGTACCAAAGGGGGTCACTACGGACGTTGCCTGCACCTCTTCAAAGCGATACCCGTACATTTCCATGTAGGCCGCCTGTGCTTTTGGCTTAGTTTCCTCAAGCAGGTCCCAGATCGCTTGAACCGCATCCATATCGGCCTTCGTAACCCGCCCTTGCACGTACATGCGATTGATAAAACTGTCCCATGCCGAGGTGTCGACATACTGCGTGCCGTCATCACGCTCCTTAATGGCAGCCCAGGCGTGACGCACGTTATTATCATCAATACCACGCCCACCCAAGAGCAACTTACGTTTGTTTGAGGCGTTCCCAGTGTGCAAAATTGCACCCATCAATTCAGCTTTTGTATTGAAGGTGTAGTTAATTTCTGGAGCCTCAATCGCGTCGGACTGTCCCCATTCTTTCTCAGCAGATTGGAGAATTTCTCCAAACCGCCTTTGATATTCCATGTTCTCGTTCTTGTAACGTACGACAGCATTTTCGACGGGCTGATAGATGTACTTCGAGAAGATCCCTGCGCGGCCTCCATCCATAATGCGACACCAGGATTCAACACGCATCATGCTTGCCTTCCACCCCAAATAGTGAAAGCGCAGCTTCTCCATGGGCGTAACAGCAGATTTTGCCCCCGCCGAGAAGATGTCCTTTCCATTATCAATATGAGTTACTAGCTCATCCACAACCTCGGTGAGATTCTTGCGGCGGCCATGAAGCAGCACAGCACGGTCATCTCCTGCCTTCTTCCAAAAATCGTTCACCTGCTGCAGGATTGCTCGAACATCTGCGACTGCATAAGTTCGCCAGTCATAATTGCGCCCTGGTGAATAGCCGTACGGTGCAAGAATTGCTTTGTACTCTTCAAACTTATTCGCATCGTTGTTCTTAAACTTTTCGATAGTCTTCTCAAGGGCATTCGCGTTCATGTCCTTCGGGTGGATACGGCCAAAACCAGAAGCATTGAGGATATAGCGAGCCACGGCAATTACATCGATATCTCTAGTCTTTGCAAGCTCCTTGTCGCTCTTGAAAATCTGTTTGCGCAAATCGGAGAGATGATCCATCGTACGTTTAAAGTCGATCGCCATCAGTGCGAACTCATGGTTGAGAAGCTGCCGACGTTTTGCCATGGCCGCCCCCAACCGATCCCCGGCGACGAGTTTTGAATAAGCCTCGCGCGAAGCTCGAGATTCAGCCGCCATGAAGGTCTTCGGATTGATCTTCCCTGCCCGCATTTGCTCAAACCTCTCGAGTGCAACTTGGCGAGCAGCCTCCCGAATCACTCGTGCACTCATAGTCTTGTCGCCGGCGAGGTATTTAAGCTCCGTCGCAACCATACGGCCGCGAGCCTCCGAATGGATCGCCTTCTCAATCAACTCCTCTTTCTTTATGGGATCGAAGTAATCACTCTTATTTTCTAAACAGATGCGAGATGTCTCATCTTGAATGATTTTCTCTCGATCTTTGCTGCCAGCAATTAAACCTGCCACTAACTGCTCGTTTGTTTTGAAGCGGGCAATCGGTTGAAGCAGTTGCCTGGCCGCCGTAATTGGAAACCCAGACTTCTTTGTTAGACCAAGTTTTTGAAGCTTCGCCACCACAGCAGGTTTAAGCCCCAGGCCATCCAAACTTTCAGGGGCAATCTTTAAGTTCTCAATACCAAAAACCTTGCCACCTGATTTAAGGGCATCGAATGCCGCGAATTCTTTTCTGGCATTGATACGAGCACGAACTTTTTCCTCAACTCTGTCGCGATAATCTTTCGCTTCACGATCAATACGGCGAGCACTCCGCAGCCGAGCATTGACATACCACTTCTCGTCCTTAGCTTGTGCCTCAAAGAGCTTCGCCTCGCCCCGTGCGGTTGCTTCATCGCGTGCGGCCATTAGCTCGCGCCACTGATCTTCGGGCATGTCCTCAGGCTTTTCATCAAAGAGCGGCTTCAGACCATTTGCAGATTCAGCCAAATCAAGATCACGCTGCGCCACAAGCATGCGATCGAAAACGCGTTTCATGTCAGGAGAGATATCCGGCAAATCTTCACCAAACTCCACCTGATAAGCTGCGCTCAGAGCCGCACGAGCATCTCCGGACCACTGCAAGTAAACGCTCTTTATCCACGATGCAAAGCGTGCAAAAAAACGCTCAAGGCTTCGCGTCGGTGCATGACCAGTTGACAGATAGACCTCTGCCTGATAGGCGAAGCGTTCATGAAATTTCCGTTGCCCTTCAAACCCTAAAGCATCCCATTCGGCGACGTCCTTGAGGCCGAACTCCTTGAGTAGTGTCTCAACGTCCTCTGTCACACTGAGATCCACGCCGTCAAGCTTCGAAAATTCAATCAAGTTCGCGAGGTACCAATGTGACATTTCGTGGGCAAAAGTCGATAGATCAGCGTTCGGTGTAAGAGCGATGGTGTTTGTCAGAGGACTGAAGGAGCCGCGTTGTCCCGCGTTACTCTCTTGATAAAAGCCGGGAAATTCCTCCTTTACCTTGACAAGGTCATCTTCGGTGAGTACTCTGTTACCTGAAGCGTTGGAACCGCGAAAGGGATTGGTCCTGGAGTTAAGGTTCCAGCGCTTTATTTTTTCGGTATTTGCATAAACAACTGCATCATTTTGTTCTTGTAGAATAAAGAACAAGTCGTTTTTCTTACCAAATGCAGTTTTAACCAGATTAATGGTGCCGTAGTAACCTTGCGCCTCAAACTGGATGGGAACAACCACCGTTTTCCCCTTTGCGTCTAAAAGCTCAAGCATAAATGTGTAAGAACCTTGTCGACGGTCGTCCTTGAAGATGGCGATTGGATCGGCAAGCGCTGTAGGTAGCTGTTTCAGGACCTCACGCGTCATCTCAGGGTGTGAATGATGTGTAGCGCTTGACCTTTCAGCCCAAGGGAAAAACCCATCAAAGACGTGCGGATGCGCTTTCAGCTCATGAAAATCCGCACCTACCAGATGCATAACTAATGGCGTCTGCTTGAGCATGAGTACCGGCTGACTGGGTTTAGTTTGCATCTGATCGATCTGGTCGCTCCAAGCAGCCACCTCCTGCGCCAACTTCTCCTGGGGACTCATGCCATTCATCTGTGCTGTCCCCTCATCTTGCCCCTGTACAACGGCCTGATAAAAGCCCGGAAATGCCTCCTTGGCCTTGACAAGGTCATCTTCGGTGAGTATTGTTATGTCAAGGCTGTCAGCGTCAAAAAGGGAATTGGACCCGGATGTCGGACGCGGGTACTCGAAAGATGCGCTATTGGAATTATTCCATTGGCGCATTTTCTTTTGACTCACATAGGTATGCTTCGCCAGGATCGTCGGCATGATCTGTCCAATCCGCTCGGCTGGAATGCCCGAGCGCTGAGCGAGTAACGTCACCATTGACGCACCAAGTCGAGCCTGCGTGAGAACTTCCGCCTTTTGAAAATGTGGGGCGACAGTATGAATCTGTGCGGCAAGCATTTTTTCGATACGTGAGCTCTCCTGACGCCACTGTCGGTTTTCGACAGAATCTAAGAACCGATCGGCAAGTTTCTGCTCATTGCCATCGAAAGATGCCTTCACGATCTGCTTCATGAGATCCTTGCGAGCCTGATCAACCTTGATTAGATCTGCCACACTCAAAGCATCCGGAGCAAGACGAACATGATCTGTAAGACGCTGTCCGAGCGGTGTACTTGCGAATTTAGTAGCGTACTCAGAGGTCGACACCTCAACATCGACTCCCAGATCGGCAGCAGCTTCAACCTGATCTGCGACTTCTGGCGCAATCTGCCGTAGATCAGTCATAGAGACGTTTTGATCAATCATTGCCTGACGGAACTCTGCTCCGTCAATGTAAGTGGTCGGCGTTCCTGCTGCATCTGCCTGACGAGCGATTAATGCCTGGATCTTGTTTGGAGCCGTCTGAATAGACTCCATCTGCGGCACAGCCTGTGCTGCTGTCTCAAAGAACTCTTTTGTTTGGTTTGCACGATGTACCTTATGTGCGCCAACGCCGACTGCAGCACCACCACCCAAAGCGCCAAGTACTGCCGTAGCCTGCAGCGTCTTCCAAGCGATTTCAGACAATCGATCAAAGAGTGCCTCTCCATTCACTGCATCAAAGTTTCCATTGGCATAAAGGCGAGCTATCTCTTCGGACGCCATATTCACGCCTTCCTGCATGACTTCAGTTGCGACCTCTTCACCAACACCTCCTGCATAGGCCAATGCCGCATGCTTCAGAACTGTTCCCATCGTCGGCGTGGTAAGTGCGGCATTCACGGTCTTTGCCCCATACTTTGTCATCAAGGTACCAAGCAGAGGCTTGGCGGCCGAGCCCAACACCTTTATGCCAACCATTTCAATAAGAGCGTTGACAGCCCCTGCTCCAGTCGATAACCAACGCGCAGCAGCCGAATCAACCTTAGCCATATACATGTCACGGTAAGAAGACCCTGCTTCGACATCAAAAGTGGACTGTGTTGCCGCACCAAGCGCTGACCCGCCGACAAGACCTGCCACAGTGCCAATACCAGGAATGACGGAAGCAGACATACCTCCGACCGCTGCACCTTTGGCCGCTCCTTCAATACCACTTCCCGAGAACATTGAAGAAACCATTTGACCAACTACAACAGCAGCCTCATAAATGGCATTTCCTTCGGCGTCTCCCGTAAGGGTTTTCATTTCCGACTCGAGCCGACGATCCTCACGGAGGAGATGTTCATCAATCCGTGTGAAGCCTTGACGCACACGATTCCAAAGGAGGCCTTGCTCTGTCTGAAGCGTGCCAACTTTGTACCAATCACCAAGATGTCCAACGGTGTCAGACAAATAGTCACCAGGTCTCTTTACACGCGCAATACGGTCGTCAAGTTCTTCGTCCCCCGTGGATTCATCGTCGCCAAGACGCAGTGGCGTCTCACGGTTGAATATTCCGAAAGGTTTGGTGTGCGGATCAATTTCAGGTTTCCATGACTGTGCTGATCCGAGCTTCCCAAACTGCTTCTCCATCAGTGCCAGCGGTTTCAGATCATTTTTGAAGATTGGCGCTTCAAGTGGGTTCTCCTGAAAATAACGACTCGAGGTCGGCAAATCTGCAAGCAACGTTTCGGTCTGTTCGCGCTGCAGGCGTTTCTCTTCTCGATCAAGGTTGAGTTCTACCTCAAGCTGTGAACGGTTGTAGTGCTCAGCAAGCGCCGCCACACGAATAGCCTTTTGCGAATCGCCGCGATCAAGTGCATCTGCCGCCATGCGACGAATTTCGTACTGATCATCAAAGTAGTTCCATTCCGGTTGTTCAATCGGAAGATCTTGCGCAGCATCCACAGTTGGCCCTGACGGCTCGGCCGCATTCGTTTGTGCTGTGAAGTCGTCAATCTGTTCAGGAAGCGTCACGCCTGTGGGCACCTCCGCGGAGACAGGAGTGACGTTAGTAGATTCTGCAGTGCTGCCGGGAACGGTAATCTGAGCCATTACTTTGCCTTCTGAGTATTCTGAAAAATGATGGCCGCGCACATGTTCGATATATCTTCATTAGTGATCTGTGCGTTCGACACATATTTGGATGCCTTACGGTGCTTCTCAAGCTCCCTCAAGGCTTGAGCCATCACTTCTGGCGGCCATCCATAGCCACGGCGCAACGCATCGGCCACGGCTTTTTGTTCCTTCGACAGTGAATCAAGCTGAATGCCAAATTTTTTAAGAACGAATGTCTTGTTGTCAGCATCAGACCCAGACGCTTTGTAAGCACCACGGAAAAGCCCCGAAGCAATATCCGTTACTGCACCGGAATTGATCGCCTCAAAGGCATAAGGATCATCAGAGAACCATCCAGAACCCTCCAGCCTAGATACGATCCCCGCTTTGCCGCGCTCAAGAACATCTCGTGGTATGACACCTTTCTGATACTGTTGCGCCTGATAATCGAACCATTCGCCAGCCGCATTTAAAACCTCCGGCCAACGTGCTTTCAGTTTTTTATTTGCCTTCACTAACGATTTCACGTCGCTCAGGTAAGCCTTTCGGTCTTCATTCGATAACTGTTCCTGAGTTCGCTTAAGCCCTTTTAAATCAGTAGGGCTGATTCGATCAGCAAAAGAATTCAAATTGAGATTGGCAAATCTTTCTGGATCCTGAGCAGACATGCGTTCTAACATCCCCCATGTCGTCATATCTGTTTTTACAGATTCCCCACGTTCAAGCTTGCCAATATAAGTATTCAGTGACAGGTATCCCTTAGGATCAAGTTCGCGAAGATCTTCCATCAAGGTGGTCGGAATCGTCACTTCCTCACCTTTCGAAACTTTGTCCGCTACGAAATTCCAAACCGCATCCGTGATCTCTGAGAGACGCTCTTTTTTGATTGCATCTTTAAGGGCGTAGTGTTTCTTCACGATTCTCTCTACACCAGCACGAGATTTTTCATCCTGACCAGCCACTGCTTTAAGGGCTTCTGACTCTGAATTAGCCGACTTCAGAATGCTCGCCGCGATACGCTTTTCCTTCTGATCCTGAAGCCCTGCCCGGACATACTTATCAGCCTGCGCGATTTGGTCGGCCGACATCTCATCCCGATGCGCCGACAGATATGCTTTTGCCTCCGTAGGAGACAGATCGTCAACCATCTTGGAGATACGCATGGCATGAATCGGCCCCATATATTTAGCCATGTCGACCGTCTTGCCGCTAATTCGTGCAACTGTCAAAGCGGCGTCACGAACTACAGCCTCTCCTGAAGCTTGCAATTCGGGATCGTCCGAAAGCGCCTGAGTCATACCCAAACGGAATTGCGCCTGAGCCTGATCCACTTGATAGACCTGTGCTTGTTTGAACTCCCAAGAGCCAACATCACTTCTCAATTTGGCTGACGCATCCTGAAAGTAAGCATCCAATGCGGCACGCTGCCGTGGATTCCCTGCCTTCAAACGAATCGCATCGTATATCTCTTTGAAATTTGCACTCACTTCATCCGTAAGGCTCTTCCCATCCGGACGTTCAAGAGCATTAATCCCCAACAGAGTTTGATAGCCGGAATCTTTGTTGTAACGAAGATCAAGGCGCTTCTCTTCGAGCTGAGTAATCAAATCCTTGGCGCGAACCTGATCAAGTTCGCTCTGCCACTTGTCCACAGTCTGAGAGAATTTGTCGAACCTCTCTACTACGCTCTGTGCCAATGCGTCCTGTGAGAACTCCGTTTTGGGAGCCGCCTGAAGACCTCCCATGTTTTCCGTCGAGCCAATAACAACATTGATACTGAATGGATTTTTCGGAACAGTAATAGCCATATCCGCTCCTTATTTAGCGGCGCTCATGCCGCCGGCCGCCTTGCCGGCACCCTTGCTAAAGAAGGAACCAAAGTTCTGCCAGGTACTTCCGCTCATACCACCGCCTTTTCCGCCACCAGACATGCTGCCCATCATGTCGGAGGATTCCATTGCGCTTCGTACCATCGTCGTAATCGCTGCTGCCCAAGGTGTGATGGATTTCTGCGCAGAGCGAACAGCCAAAGCCTTATTTGAGACGCCTACGGCAGCACGGCGGTATCCGAAAGACTGCGCGACGGCATTCGCCATGATCTGATTGACCTGAATCTCCTTCGAGATGTCGTAATCCGTTAAAACTTCTGCGCTTGAACCCTGAGCCCCAACACGCACACCATGTGCGGCCATGGAAGTTCGAGCCGAGGACTTCTGCTGTCCGGTTTGGAAGGAAATTGCTGAAGCTTGCTGCATGCCTGCACGCATGGCATCATCCGCGGCCGTCTGATACGTTCGCGCCTGCATATCCAGAAGCTCGGCTTGCATGCCAAGAATCGCCTTCTGCTGCTTTGCTTTGCGATAAGAGAGAAACGGGCCAAGCGTATCTTTAACGCCCTGATAACCGATTTTCATCCCCTGGACAAAGTTGTTGAAGTTCGGCATGCTCTTGATGCCTTCACCAATGGAATTGGTCGCTTCAACTTGCGTCATGCCTTTCGTGGCCGAAGACTGCTGCTGCCCCATTGATGTTTGAACAGGGGCATTCCAGGAATACGATCCGGCTCCAGATCGAAAAGTCCCATACGAGTCCCATGGTGATGATCGGTAGACATCAACGTTTAGGAAGCTCAGCGAACCTCTGTTTTCATTCATAGAAAATACCTCTCGAGATGCTCGAAAGGTACTTCCCTACCAGCTCGCTTTATGAACGCCGAAAAATCAAGCCGAGATAATCCCGGTGACCGCCTGTATTGTTACAGGCAGAGGATCCTCCTGTCTAACGCAGATCTGACCGGAATCTGTCCATGACGGTTTGAGCTGCAATGGAATTTCTCCAGTCACAAGTTCAGCGGGATCTCCTGGTTGTTCTGCCTTACGCTGTTTGTATTCAACCATAGCAATATCATCAAAAGAATGGCCAGCTTGAATCCCTGAGGACCGGTAGACTCGTAGATAGACCTTCGTCACATTCTTCTGCCGAGCAGAGCCATAACTCGAATCGTTCAGGACGCAAGGGAGAGTCTTCAGATCACTGGTATATGGCAGTCCTACATGAACAACAGACGCTGGGACTTCAAGGTTAACTCTTCCATCGCTGACTATTTGTTGAGGAAGCACAGCACCGTCTGCCAGAATTGATACGGTTTTACCTTCAAGCCACGTTAACCCGCTAACAATCGTCGTGGGATTTCCTCGGTATGTTCCTCCGCAATCAACAAAGAAGGCGTCAGACTGACTGCCAAAGTTCCGCTTCGCCATACGTTCAATGAAGCGTTGATTGTCTCGACGAACAACGCAGTAAAGGACATCCTCATCACCTTCGGCAACACAGGCACAGCTCTCAAAGGCGCCGTCTGTCTGATGTTGATGCCATGCCCCAACTCCCTCAGAAGCAATGTACGTAAGCCCTAGGAGTGTGCCGTCTGAAGAAACGAACCAAAGCATCGGTACAGGTGCTTTTGAGAAGGTTTGGTCCTGTATCGTTTTGAAGTCGAAAAGATGAGGTGCACGCAGACAGAGATCAGATGTAACAAACCCACCGGCCTGATACTGATATGCAAATTCGCGAACATGACCACCTCGAGCCGAACAATAGATAAGATTATTGTTGACCATTACTGGCTGCACGTTGGAGGCACCTTCAGCCGCCTGTGTTCGAGCACTGAAGGACGTCGGTGTGAGAGAGTCGGAGTTAAGAGAGTCAATGCGAACCTCAGCACCAGATGTCAGCAGTAGAAGTTGCGACAATGGAATGATGTGCCGAATCTGATTGAACTGAGTGACAGCAATCGCATAGGAAATACGATCTTCATCACGAGTTGGCAACGAATAGGAAAAATCAGATTCAGTTGCGGAACGAGACATCACAATGCGTTGGGGATCATTACGCATACCCGCAAAGCACCGGCGCTGTTCGAAATAGCCAACCGCAGCCGGATAGTCTCCGGCATCGCCGACCTGTAAGCGAATAGAAGCGCCTGCGCCACTCGCCGAATAAATGTGAGCTTGAGGATTCGTGTAACCACGCCCGCCACTCCGTACCGTTGCAGAAACAATCTTCCCATCAGCGACGCCGAGCGTAACCTCACCACCAAATCCGGTGGTGTCAGTGATATTACACGTAGGTGATTCAACAACTTCTAGGGGAATAAGAATTCGGTCGTACCACCAATCTTTAGAGCGCGCAAAATCAAAGCGAATTCTTAAATACGGCTTTTTGTAATTCGTCCCAGAATTATTCACGGTAACGCTTGTAATTTTTACTGTATATCGATATTCAGTATATGTCTCATCCGACGTATATCCTTCTCTAGATTCAGTTGATCTCGTGAATTTCCAAGAAACATCAGCCCCAGAACCAGGTCCATTTTCTTTTGGATGGTCGCCGTCGACAATTGCAATCTCTGGGTTCATTAGAGACCCAGAGAAAGATCCAGATTCCCACCCAGACTGAATGATCAGAGCCCCATCCTTATATGTGATACTGGGATTGAAATGGTGTCCGGCTTCATCATGTTTAAATTTGTACCTGTCAGTCCTGCACTTGTCCTTGAACGTCTCTAGGAAATTCTTAGGCAGCGGGGCGATCCCCGCAGGCCAATAACCAGATCCGCCATTCGTAACCGTTGCACTGATAATGCCCTTTGCTTGTTTAAAGACGTCGTCATAACGACGTGGAGTAATGCTCGTATCAGCTTTGATGTTGTCATCAATGATGGATGTTCCATCCGTATCGCCGATATAACCGTAAAGGCCTCCCTGATTTTTGTAGACACGATACCAAGATGCCCCTGCAACTGCATTCCAACTGATCTTGACCGTCGTGCCGTATGCATAAAGATTGGCCACAACAGGCACAGATTTTGAAGCCTCACTTTCTGCTGTTTTATCTGTATTGAGCGACGAAACCCGATACTCAAACGTGTAGTTGTTTTCATTCTTATCATCTGCAGCCTTTGCATTTCGTTCTGCTTTTACCTCCGTTGGCGCAGAAAGCGTTGGGTTGAAGCTCAATTTCTCGATACGCCAATCGGTGAGACTGTATCGACGCAGTTCGACAGGTGCATACGCAGGATGCACAAGCGTCACAACGTCAGCAGACTGCACATAATGAACATCAAAAACATCGGCCGATGTCCACGGCGTCTTAATTTCGTATGGCTCATCGCCATTCATAAGAGTCTTGCCTTGAGTATGAAAACGGGCGTATTTATCTCCAAGTTCAATGACCATCGTCTGGTCACTATTGAACGTAAAGGGAATCAATCGACACTTTTTGTTCGAGTATTTTGCGTGATTGACATAGGCAAAACCCGCGCGATTCTCCACCGGTCCTTGCGGAAGAACAACAAAATTCCGGCAAATTTCAAGCCCAGCTTGATACTTCGCGTCGTCAATACGTCCGTACATTTGCGGAGAAATCTCCCCGCCAGTAAACGACCTCTGCAGGACCTTAGTTGAAGCCATAAACGCCTCCGTCCTGATCGGTGTCAGGCATGAAGACCGTTCGCGCATGTGAACGGCGATTGTTGTTGCGTGCATCAGCTTGCATAGCTTTGCCTAAAGCCTCTTCATAGAGCTTCATGTAATTCGCTGCCATAGTGGCTCCTGAAGAACCTGCGATCATAGGGCCAGCGAGATAAGAGGCAAGCAGCCAAGAAAGGGCATCGCAGAAATCTGTAGGGAATGCCTGCGAAGGGACTTCGTCTGACACATAACGAAGCCAAATTGACGGTTCGCTGCAAATAATCGCACGAGCATTTTGGAAATTCTCAACGGTGTATTCCGTCAGGCCGCATCGTGATCGAGATTCGCCTGGAATATGCACACTCAAGAGGTTCAAACAGTCTGTTGGGAGCATGAAGGCATGTTCATCTCCTCCAAGAGGCTCCGTTAAAAGTTCTGCTGGAGTCTTGCGCTTGACGGCGAAGCTCCATGGATATTCACGCAGGATTTTGTCCTTGCAGATCGGATAGAAACGCGCACAGTGGTCGGCCTGCGCTGACCCTTCTGGAGGATCAATCGAAGTAAGAGTCGCCTCATCACCTAATCGAGCAAGAGCAACATTGCAGATATCGACTTCAGTAGCCATAGGATCCTCGTAAAACCAACAAAAACGGGGGCCGTAGCCCCCGAGATAAAAGGATCACCTCCTTTCAGACATTCGCTGCGAAGTCGCTAATACGAGCACCGCGTGGCGACGGAGCCTGCAGTGTGATGCCGCAAGTAACATTGCCTTTGAGTGTGCCGGACGTCGCCGCGTTATAGACAGCTTTAAGGTAACGCGGACATGCTTGAGGAAGACGGATGTTCACACCGGCTCCGGCCGTGGTATCAGTGACCGCCGCCGAAGCAACATCAACGAATGTCGTACCATCAACAGATCCCTGAATGGTGACCTTGACGCAACCATGCGTATCTGTATCAAAACGAGCAACAACGAAAAGCTCGTGTTCTGCAACACCAGCCTTACCGATATCGAGAACGTTGGTTCCGGTTGCAGAAGCTCCTGAAAGTTTCTGAGTATCCGAGAAGAGAGATTGAGTATCAAGACGCATGAGGCACCTCCTTACTTGATCTGCGCTTCGGTTGTGCTGATCGAATCGGAAACTTCGATCGGAATGTTGAAGAAGAGCGAGCGGAACTGATCTGCAGCTTCAACGATCTTGACAGCGTTGGAGCTCTTCTCCAAGGCGGCAATTTCGAGTGCCGTCTTGACCTCTTCGCAGCAAAACATGTGTACGTTAGTCGACAGGTCGGCTGGAATCTTGTTCTTTGCACGAATGAGGGTTTTAACCAGAACGTCCGAAGTGAACGTGCCGGTGCCGCCGACAAGGTCGGAAATCTTGATATTCGCGACGCGCACAACCCCTCGCCAATCTTCTAAGGCCGTGCCAGCCTGCCACTTATAGTGGTCACGGTAAACCTCATACATGGAGCCATCGGGGAGAGTCTTGGTTTCTTGCCCCTTGTCTGTATGCTGCAGGCCAATCTTTGATCCCTTCGGATAGATGCCAAAGAACTGATCAAGCGAGATGATGAAGATCGATGTGAGATCGTCACCCGTACCGCCAGCATCGATTACGTGCTGTGCTGCCAGAGCACGTTTCGCCCCAGGCAACTGGTTGTAACGTGCAGAAATACCCATAAAACGATCCGGATTGATGTCCGTATCGCCATAGAAAATGGTTTCCGCCATCGTATTACCCATGCCCTGAAAGAATGGCGTCTGTTCAGACAAACGCCATTGAGCAGTGTTGCCGTTGACGTCGGCTAGATCCTTGTCGACCTCGGCATACATTTCGATGTTGCCGCAAGTATCCGTAACCTGTGCAGTCGTGGACTTCTGCGGTTGGACGCCCTGATAGAGCTTGCGGAACGTCGGCTCAGGAATACCCGTCCGGATTCCGTGCAGATAACCGTCGGTTTTGTTGCATTCTTTCCAACGCAACAGCTTCAAAATTGGATCGCGCTTAGAAAGCACTTCCGCAATCGGAATAATGTGACCTTCCTGATCAAGGCGGGAAGCCAGATCAACGAGGGTCGGATACTGAGCAACTGGCATGTAGCCTCCTTAGTTCATATTTGAGTTGTAAAAAAACGCCCTAGCCGGATCGGTCGGTGCTGCCGATGACTTCCCCTTCACAACGACGTCGTTGCCGAGAGCTCGGCCGATGTCGCGAAAAGCTCTAATCACTCCCGGATGTTTGTTGAGATGAAGGAACGTGAAGACCTTTTGAGTCTCTTTATCGAGCATTCCGAACGCGCGATTTGCATCAGCGAGCGTCTGCTTCCAGTTGCCCTGCCCGATGTCAGGATCAGCCTTAGCTGCCGCGAGAAATTGAGCACCGAGAGCGTCGCGTTGTTCTGCCTGACGTTGTTCAAGGAGCGGAGACATGCGCTCCACAATCGTTGAAAACGTTTTTTGCGAAAGATTGAGCTCTTTGCAAACTTCGCTCAGTCCATGAGCCGCACCCTCGTCCAACTTAAAACCTTCCGGCAGATTGAGGTTCTCAGTGCTGTAACCGCCTTCCGGCGAACCCAGCACATCAACACCAACATCATCTTTGTGCTCGTCTGCACCATCCCCATTTGGAATACCCATACCGCTATCTGAATCAGCGGCGGCGTCGGGAGCTAGTTCAGCCGTCCCCGCGGGCGGCGAATGGGGTGTGCCCGAGCCTGCGGGAGCAGCCGCCGTCGGCGTTTCCTCCGATGTCGATGCGGCTGGAGCTGCAGCGGGTTCATCCATTTCGATGTTCCTTTTCCATTAATTCAAGTAACTCTGGACAAGCGGTTTCGACTCGAGCCCGAACAGCAAAACCGATGTCGCGCTGACCAGAAGCAATCGCCATAGCCAACGGCTGAAGCGAAGTAACGCTCTTCGACATCGAACAAAGTTCGAAGATCCAGAAAATTGCTCTGCGTCCGCTCTTTGTTCCCATCACAACCTTGAGATCCTGAAGAAGTTGCTTTTCGGCATCCTTGCGCCGTTTCGCACGCTCCTCTTCGATCTCAGGATCAAGTGGATCGAAGTCGTCATCGTGTTCGAGATTCATGGTGCCTTCGAGAGTAGAGGCTTTATGGACGCTCATCACAACAACCCTTGTACAGCGGCTTGCTGCAGACCGGCAGAATTGACAGCTTGCCCCAGGTTTTTAAGAACATCTGCCTGATTCATGGCCTGCTGCTGCATTGCGGCTTGTTGTTGCACCTGTGTTCTCTGCTGCCGAATGAGTGCGAGGTTCTTACCTGCAACGATCATGGATGGAGGAACACCGTTCATTGACGAGATTTTGTCAACAGCAATGTCAGCATCGAGCTTGTCCAAGACATCCGGTTTCATCTGAGCAATCAAACCTATTTCTTGAATTGTTTTAGTGATACCTTGAGCGTCTGCAGTACGCTGTGCCTCAGCAAGCACGGAGATGTACTCGACAGAGAGCTGCTGCCCTTGAAGCATTTCGGGCGGCGGCGGCAACAAATCGTCTTCGATCATGAAACCGAAAGCCGTAGCGACCAACGGATCTAGCATTTCAGAGTGCAGTCGCTCGAGTACAGGACCAAGCATCATGGACTTTTCTTGCTGTAGTGCAGCAACTTCGGTCGCTGTTCTCTGGTCTCCGGCCGATGCAGCGATCATTTGAAAGATGTTGACGTAAAAAATGCTCTGAAGCTGCTGCTGACGACGAGCAATGAGTGCCTCAAGGGAATCCACAGAAAGACCTCGCAGATCCCATGCGGGACGAACCAACTGCGCATCGTTCGGACCGACGGGGATCAAACCGCCGGGCTGAAGAAGTTGATCAAGCTGACCGGTGTAAGTCATGGGATAGACCATTGCCGGATTTGTGCTCTTATCGACGAGTGTTGCCTCTCGAGTCGCGAGTCGTTGCAGCGACTTCGAGAACGACAGTGCTAGCGAACCGGGACCATGACCATAAACAGAGTTGGCATATGTCATCCAGCGCGGACAAAGCGCGGGGAATTCATCGAATCCCGCCTCAGACAGAATCTTCTTGTCAGCACCTTCTTCAAAGTAAATAGAGCGCCACGGTTTATTGAGACCGTCTCGCTTGTGATCGTCGCGATCGAACCGAGGTTCGATGGCATGAATCACATCAACACGATGGAACGGATCGGTCCGATAGAACGAACTCACATCAGCACTTACGGCATCAATACCCCACTGATCGACGAGCTGTTTGGCCGTCATGCTCAATCGCCGATACATGGTATCAATGCGCCCGTAGGCGTCATCGGCCAACCAATACTCACCAATCGTCAAGTTCTGCAGGGCAATGGTATCTGTCGGATGCCGTCGACAAATCGTGCATGCAGTGCCGAAAACCGGCAACTCAATGTAGGATTTATGCAGAGCTGAATAAACCTCTGACTTTGCAAATAACAGAAGCATCTGCTTCTGAACGTCGTCAAGCCATTGCCGAACATCGGGTTCTTCATCCAGCTTCGGATCTTTGGTAGTGAGTTTCAACCAAGGCCTTGCGGGTGAAGAAACGCCAGAATAGAGCCCGGACGAAAGCATGTCGGCGTACTGGATTGGCGTTGGGTCTACGATCTTGCGATGACGTCGCCAGCCCTCATAGGGCTTCTCCCCCTCAAAAACCCCTGCCTGCGGCAAGATGAAATCACGGATATCTCGCCACAACGGCTCCCAAGTAGCCCTCTCTTCCTTGAGCTGACTAAAGCGCTCGAAAACTTTACGCGGTTCGACGCGAGCCATGTTTAGGCACCCAGAAGCGTGTTGCCCTTGCCAAGCCGATTCGGATCGACCGGAGCACCTTGAGCGCCCGAAAGCGATGTATTGCCAAGACCGCCTGTTGTATTACCTTCAAGAAGCGCAGCAAGATCAGCCTGCTTCTGATTGGCCTTGTTGCGCGCCTGATCTTCATTCTGCTGAGCCCTCTTTTCGGCCTCGAGCTGATCTTTGGCTAAATTTTCAGCACGGTCGTTCGCGCGCTTTTCCTGATACGAATCGTACAAACCGAACAAACCGCCGGTAATCGCGCCCCAAACTGAGCTACCCATTAGAGCCTCCTGATGAAAGTGATGAGCGGGACGGGATACGAATCGGAGTGCCGCTTGGCAAGTGCCGTTGCGAGCGACGAACCAACGGCGCTTTGCCATTGAAAAGCAATGCAACCACGCTGCTTAGCCTCTCTCTCAGCAAGAACGATCAAACGACCACCGACACCTCGAGACCGATAGGCCTGCATGCAAAAGATCGTGTCGTTCGTTGCAAACAGTCCCGTTGTCTGGGGATGCACTGAGATAAAGACTGAACAGAGCCCCACCGGCCGCTCTCCGTCGAAGGCCACAAGCGAAAAACTCAGACCAACAGCATCAAGCGCCTCATAAACGGCATCATTTAGTGCCAGCGGGAATCCTTTCAGTCCGGATTCCGCAAAGTTGTGCTGAATTAAATCAGTGCAGAGTTGTCTCGCTTGAAGCAATGACATCGTTTCGTATCTCATGCCGGCAGTGTCGAGGCACGACATGAGGCTTTATGGACGCGCTACATGCTGCGCCACTCATCGTCGAAAGCTCGTTCCGGATCATAAGGACGGCGGTTATTCAGCATCTTCGCAAGGCGTGGATCCATTTGTGGAGGTACTGGCGCCGCAAACGTCAAAGCCAGAGCGTCAGCCATGTCAGGTGAACGACCAATGCGTTCTTTGATCTTGTCTTTGGGTTCAAGGATCTTTGTGCCGCGGGTTGTAAAACCGTATGTAGGTGCGGCCAGATCGGCCTGCAGTATTTCGTCTGGAGGAATTGCTCCGCCCTTCTCCAGCCACTGCTTCATCTCCCACCACATTTCCATGCGGCGATTCTCGAAGATGTCTTTACGCGGCCCTTTACCGCCAAAGTAGACCTCGGCAACATTGAAACGCATTTGCCGGAGACGATCGATGACGCCGGTGCCTTCGCCTGCGTCAATGAAAATCTGTGCCGGGTTATGTTGGGCGATCTGAATAGCAACACGGTCTGCGACTTCCATGTTGTCAAGTCCACGAATGACGATCGGCGGGAAAGCCACGAGCCCCTGCCGTCGAAATATCACGGTGGAATCAGAACCAAAGCGAGCGACGTCGACACCGAGCACAACGGGCGCAGACGAGTAATCACGCTCAGCGTAATGCCTACCTGCAGCAGCTCGAACCGTGTCAATGCTGATCAAATTGTCATCTGACGCAGCATTGAAGTCGCACAGGAACTCCTGCCGGTACTCGTTCTCAGACATTTCCTTGCGCAGGCTATCGAGCTCCTTCTCTGGAATAACACGCGTTTGTTCAACACCGTAGACCATAGCCTTCCACTCTTTCTCGCCTTTAGCCTCTCGTGCTAGCGCTAAGTCATACATCTGGCTGAACAGATTGATGCCCTTCGGCGTTCCAATGAAGACTGCCCACCCCTTGCGGTCGGCTAAGGCCGGACGGATGATCTCGCCCCAAACTTCAGGCTTCATCTGCGCTACTTCATCCATCACTACGCCATCAAAATAAAGCCCTCGCAGAGCATCGGGGTTGTCCGCGCCAAAGATGCGAATCGTCGCTCTGTTGGGCAGGATGATCGATAGCTCGCCCTCGTTGATCTTGCAGTACGGTATCGGCGACGTGTAATGCTTGAGGTAGGACCACGCAATAGCCTTCGCCTGCACACGAAACGGTGCTATGTATGCGTAAAAACCTCGCTCCTTGCCATCAACAATGGCGCGTTTAATTAAGTGATTGACCGCTAGAACCGTCTTCCCCATTCGACGATGCGCAACCAGAACGCAGAAGCGATGAGCATCAAACCTCCGATGGATTTCGTCCTGAGGATAACGCGGCCAATATGGAATTTTGACAGCAGTCTCAGTCACGTCTCAGTGTCCTCTTTTTTAGCCGCGGCGGCCCGATCCCAATAGAGCCTCAAACCGCCTTCAATTTCTGACGCAACTTTCTCGACAGGCTTTTCGCCAACGGTATCGCGAATGGCAACAAATGCCTTGACATCACCGGCAAGTGCAGCTTCAAGCATGGACGCAACGACAGCCTCACCGTAAGTGCCTTCGCCCTCACACTGCTTCATGAGCGCAATTTCCAGAAGCTCTTTGAAGGTCTTACGTCGACGCCGGGAAACTCCAGATGCACGACCTGCCTTTTTCGCATTTTCTCGGCGTTCACTCGGCGTTCGTTTCGAATTTGGGATCAAATTGCTTTCGTTTGCCATCACACTTTCTTCCTCTTCCAATTTGTCGGAGTCTTGCCTCTGAGAACGCCATGACAAACAGCCCAAACGGTCGATTTGGGCATCTCCATCTTTATGGCAATACAAGCGACGGTAAAGCCGGCATCCCAAAGAGCAAGCACCTCATCAATTTCAGCATCGGTATAGATCGCTCTATGGTGATACTGACCAATGCTGTCCCCTTTAACGCCTACAGGCACCATTTCAGTTCTTCCGGAAGAACTTCGGCCACTGAGCTTTGACGACCAAGATTGCATTCTCAATTTCGCGGCGACGATCGAACGATCCTGGCTTGAACAGTTTTGCTCGATAGGCTGCATTGACGAGTTTTTGCACCGCGAGCGGCGGGAGGAACTTTGAGACGCCGAGTGGGACTGTGGGCGGAGGAGTACGTTCATTTGTTTCTTCTTTGTCATTCATTTGGCTCCTCCCAATCCAGTTCAATCAACAGTTTTCCGGGAGCTTCGTCTGGATGCCAAACCTGTTCTCGGAAATGGAAAAGATGGTCATTAACATTGAGTGCTTCAGCGATACCGTCGAAGTAAGACTTGCAGTTTGCAATCAAGTTGTCTTCATCCCGATAACGAAGAATTGGCGGAATGGGACAGAGACGAAGGTTCATCGTCGTACCCGCAAGCAAACGAACAGGCTGTCCCTTCAAGGCTGTCTTAGTAACGATGAATGCCTGCATCTTTGTGGATTTAAAAATTCGAGCCTTTGAAATCGATCAATACGACCATTAGGTGAAAGTGCTCGGTTGGGCCATGGCAATTCAATAGTGAGTGTTCTTTTGGTCATTTCCTTTTGATGGACCTCATCCAGACAGTGAAGCGAGTGCGTTGAGCCTTAGCGAGCTTGCGTCGTCCTTCACGCTTTTCAGCATCAGACTCGGGTTCAAAGAAAGGACAAGATCCTGCAGCTTCGACAGATCGAAAGCGCGCGTAGGTTTGTCCTGGTTCTCGATGAGCGCACTCGACAAGCCCACGAGCGAGCATTCCCCACTGTCCAACTTGCAGTTGGAGATACTCGGTTTTTGGCTTTGGACCAAGCGGCGCGATGTTGCGACAATCGAAACAAAGGGGCATGAAGTTCCTTTTGTAGGAACCTCCGTGGGATGATTGAGGTATCTCACTTCCATCAATGCACCCCACGGAGGGAAAACAGATGATTGAAATTGACGTTGCGATCGGCGACCAAACGGTCTATGAAGCCACACTGAAAAATGGTTCGAAGCACTGTTTCCGTTGTCCAGGACAGAACAATGACCATGGACAGAAAAACGAACTTATTGCGATCTGGACGGACAGAAATGACCAAATCGTGCGTTTCACGGAACTCGAGGAGATTGAATCGCTCACGGCGCGTCCGGACATTGCTGTTTCTCCTGATGCGCTCCGACCAGACCGGGTTGAGGAGTTGCTATACACGACGAAGAGGCCGGGTGAAGGGAGCCACGGGATTGTGTATATGCCCCTAAATCTCCTGCGATGAGATAACAGCTGAAGTTCGGGAAGCGATTGTGTCGGGCACACCGAGCGATTGAACTGAAGAAATCGCCCTCCCATCCAAAGGGGGCAGCTGCATCGAGCGGAGATGTCTGCTCGAGATTTGCGGGGAGTTCGCAAACAACTGAGTTCCCCGCAGCTATTTCCCATTGGTTGAGGAAACGAGCCATGGAGTAAGCGCAGCGGATAAGGTCGAAGAGATCAGCCAGATGGTCGACCGTAAGCGACAGTCGTGGACGAACGCCGGTGAAGTCGACGTTGACGGACGCAGAAGAATTGCGTGCAAAGAGATGAAGGAATCGAAGGCGGGGAGCTTCATCATCCGAAAAGATTTCGCCGCTGATCTCGATGTCGTTGAGTTTCATTTCGTTTCTCCTCTATGAAAATCCTCGTCGCGCTTACGCGGGGCAGCTGAAGACTCGACGAATCCGATGAGGATGGAATCGATCTCACCGCGGAGGCGGTGCACGACATCCACAACAACGGGGACCTCGGGGAAGACTCCGATCGCGGTGTTCTGTAGAGCCTCGTCTAGTTGATCAAGACTTCGGCGGGCGGCGATAATGCCCTCACCGGCACGAAGGAGAGCCTTGTTGCGGTTGTTCACCCAATCGGTTTTCGAGAAAGGCGTTTTCATTGGGAATTCCTGAGTTGAGAAAAGCATTCACCTGCCCGCACTGCGGGGTCTACAGCACCACGACGGAGATTCTGGTTGCGAAGGAGATTTATCATCCGAGGCGGATTCGGAGTCTTATCAATCAGTCGAATTACGACGCTGAAGTGGGTGCCGCGCACTTCGTGAAGTGGTACGACCTTGATGAGTTGGCCATCACGCGGTGCGATGCTTGTGGCGACGTTGTCCTCTGGCTGCGCGGCTCTTTGGTCTGGCCGGTGAGTGCGGGAATCAGACCTGCGGAGCGCATGCCCGAAGACGTGCAGAGGCCCTTCTTGGAGGCGCAGTCGATTGCGGGCGCGTCGCCGTGGGCTGCATGCGCACTGCTGCGTATAGCCCTTGAACGGTTGGTCAATCACCTCGGCGGCGAAGGGAAGAACCTTTACGACCGAATTGAAAATTTGGAACTGCCAACCGACGAGATGCCAATCTGGGACGCGGTGCGAAAGTTGGGCAACGACGCGGCACACGAAGGGCTGTTCCCGTACAACTCGGAGGAGCACGCGGAAGTACCCGCCGTGATCTCGCGATTCATCAACCTTCTGGTTGAGAGGCACATCGGCTCGGTGGGAGAGGCGGCGGACATCCTCGAAGCGTTGGAGTCGGCAAAGAAGGAGAGCTGACATCATTTCACCTCCTTCGCACGGGTTCGATAATCCTGCCAATCGAAAGCGAGACACTTTCCGCCGTCGCGAAGGCGACTCACTGCTGCGTCACTGAGAACGCTTGTGAGTGACGCGCCAGTGGAGCTTGCGAGAGGCAGGTTCGAGATCACGATGGTCGGGCGGCAACGCTTGTAACGACCGTCGATGATTTCGAAAAGACGATCTGTACCATGCGCCGAGATAGGACTTCGACCGATCTCATCAATCACGAGCACGTCTAGGTCGATATAGGCGCGAATGAGATTCGACGTATCGCCCTTCGGGCGCCCTTCTTCATCCTTCCCGTAAGAGTCGTAAATCTCGGAAAGGAGCAAGCCGCAATCGACAATCTTTGCGACAAAACCTTTGCGGAGTGCGCCCATGACAATTGCCATGCCTAGGTGCGTCTTCCCTGCGCCGGTCTTGCCGACGAAAATTAGCGACCTCCCGCGTTTGATGCTTGTCTCAATGTCTTCACCCCAAGCAAGAACTGCGTTCTTGACCTCATCCATCTTGGCGTTGAAGGTCTGCCAGGAAGTCACTGTCATGCCTTGGAATCGCGGAGGGATTTCAAGCGCAAAGTGCTGCGCGAGGAACTTCTGCCGAGAACACTCAGGGCATGCAGCAAAGTGGAACACGCTTGCGTCATCGACCCAATACGATCGATATCGGCCATGACGTGGGCACTCGCTCCATTCGCTCTGAAATCTCGAGTCAGTCGATTCCTGCGGTGTAGTCGATTTCTGCTGTGTTTCTTGCGCCGAAGCCCGCATAGCCTTGATGCGGCCGACCATTTGTGAAAGTGCTTGCATTTTTTCTGTACCAATCAGCCTTAAAGCCTTGATATCCGTTAGCGACTGAGAAAGAAACAGCTTCTTCAAAAGAGATGCCGGCCTTTTGAGCTTCGGCTCGGAATGTGTTGATGGTTGTGGTGTTGAGGGGAGCTCGCTTTGCTTTCCGGAGCTCTAGCCAGTCCTGCCAAAGTTGCTCGGGAAGATCGTCAGGCCTCTCGACAGTCGCAAACGAAGTGCGAGCCTTTCGTGGCTTCTTCTGTTTTTTCTCAGGAGGACTTTCAGAAGTTGCTTCGGTTTCGACAACTCGTATTGCTTCGTCAAAGAGATCGTCATCAAACGGAGGTTCTTCGCATGTGTGTGCACTACTAATCTCTTCTCTGTTCTTTATCTGTTCTTTATCTGTTAGACCGCATCTGGTGCGGGGTGAGGGTGCACGTCGTGCGGGGTGCATCTCCTGCGGGGTGCATCTGGTGCGGGCTGAGGGTGCATCTCCTGCGGGGTGAGGGTGCACGTCGTGCGGGGCGCATCTCCTGCGGGGTGCATCTGGTGCGGGGTGACGATGAACGTAATATCCGACGCAGCATTCCATCGACGCGTTCGAAGCAATACAGCTTTCTTCTCAAGAGAGTTCAGGTTGTTTTGGATAGCTCTTTCCGACATGCCCGAACGATCAACAATGTCCTCCACCTTTGATCCGTCTTCTTTAATGAAGTCGGACTTAATCGGCGGATTGCACTGTCCCGTATCGGCATTTCTGAAAGACAAAATGACGACGGCAAGATGCTTTTCTAGCGGACTGAGATCCTTGCGCGCATAAATCGCATCTCGATCAGCAAAGAAGTCAAACGAGCCCATGAATTCGCCTCAGAAGTTGCGAACTTCGGTTGATTTCATGACTGGTAGGTTGCGATATTTCTCCCGAAGAAAGTAAACCCAAGCAGACGGCATTCCATAGCGGCGCCACTCAGAAACGGTTTGAGGTGTACGGGAGCAAATCGATGCTACGCATGACGTACCTCCCAACTCATCAATAACGACTGATGTTGGTCCCGGGGAGAGTCTGCGTGACTTTGTAATTTCGATCTTTTTAGTAGCCATAGTCATAAATTTCGATTAATCGAATCAAATTGACATGGCTATTATACGATTTTCCGAACTTTCCGCAAGATCCAACGGGCGTTAGACTATGCGGAAAACCGCAACATTATTGAGATATCAGTATGTCTTCCACTCTTTCAGCAAGGCTCACCGAAGCACTAGATGAAGCCAAAGAAAAAGATCCAACCAAGTCGAAATCAGGCCTGGCAAAGTTTTGTGGCGTCCGTCCGAGTACCGTAACCGACTGGTTCAGTGGAAAAACGCGCGGCATCACCGGTGAGGCTGGCCCCAAAGCAGCAGAATACTTGTGCGTATCTACACGATGGCTTCTTAGTGGTACAGGAGAGAAGCACTCGACGTCAGTCGTAGCTTTCGACAATGCTGATGATTTTGATGATGACGATTGGGTTCAGATTCCCGAATTTCAAGCTCGATGTGCCGCAGGCGACGGTCAAGAAGTGCTCTTTGACGAGATTACTAGTTCGACCCCTGCGCCCTACAGACGTTCATGGTTCCAATCTCGACAGATCAACCCTGACAATTGCAAACGCTTCAAAGTACGCGGCACGTCAATGGAACCATACATTTGGGACGGTGACACTATTTTGGTGGATTGCTCGCCTCAGCCAATTCTCTCCGGGAAAACATATGCCTTCATGTTGAATGGAGAGATGCGAGTCAAAATCCTGCACCCACTGATACGTGGCGGTTACGTTGTTCAATCAGTTAACCCAGACGTACCAGAGGAAAGACTGACGGACGGAGACCTAGAGACTTTCAGACTCATAGGTCGTGTCCGTGATCGCTCCGGAGACGGGATGTTTTAAGCTCACGGCCATCCCATTGAAACCGCCTCGTACGAAGTTTTACTTTGTCTTATCGTGTTTAATCATCGTTCGGCTCGCTTTTCTAAGCCGAGTTTTGATTTTCTTAATATCTTCGTCGGCCGGCAAATCTTCCGGTTTTACGCCACTATTACGAATCATCATTTTACGAACCTCTGCTCCTACCTCTCGGGCGGACTTACTAGCGGCATTCACCCCTCTGACACCTTGACTACGAATCCGTTCCGATGTTTGTGTAACCCGAAACAGATTGCCAGCAAGCTCTGTCAATCCCATGAAGTCGTAAAGAGTAGGCGGCGTCTTCGCATCCGGATTAAAGATTCCCTTTCGTTTTCTAAGATCTGCTAAGGACATGTTGTACATGCCCCTGAAACCAGCATCTTTAAAAATTCCGAACTCACCGGACTGTACTCCTGCCTCTTTCGCTGCTGAACCTAAAATTCTTTCCGCGCCCCTGAGTTCGTCGCGAGTATCCACTCGAAGCACACTCTCCGCATCAATAGATGCTTGTAAGAGTTCTGCAGCTAACGCAGACAAGGCGATCTTAGCCCTCTGTACCTGCGGCTTCTTTTCATCCGCATGCGTCACGATCAGAAAACACGCAAATCGGCTGAGCTTGTAATCCGGCAGAGAGCTCCCATCTACCTCTGTCTTGATTTGCTCGAAAGTTTCGGACACATCTAAATCGAGGCGTGCACACGAAGAAATTGCCCTATTGATAACTTTCTTCGACTGCTCCCATGAGGTATAGCCAAGATTGGACATGAATTCGCGCGCCAACCAGTAACGGCGACCGTTTTTGTGGCTGCACGTTTCAATGATCTCAAGCTCCGTGCTTGGGTCTTTTATATCTGTCATGCGACCTCCTAAAACGAACTGGTCGATTGTACTTGAGGGTAAGGGGGAGTTCTTACCTCATCCCTGCACCAAAGCTCGTACATAGCTTATTTCCTGATTTGACTTCCGTCAATGTTTCGGAATTCCGCAAAACAAACTCTTGCCTATTGATACGGATTTCCGTAATATTCAAATAACGGTTAATCGCAACAAATCGAATTTAACCGTTATCCTCCGCATAGCGGGGCACGCGACAGTGAATAGCTGGAGCGGCAGACGGAAGGCCATAACAAACGCATGAGCAAGTACCTCAGGCGTGAGCGCACAAAAGCGCAAAGGTCCAAGGATGCAGTGTCGACCGACAGGTCTGATGCGGTACGCCGCACCACCTTGCCGGCCGAAAAGGCCAACCGTTGCGCCTTCCCACGAGGGCGCAACCATGGGTCTTTTCAGGAGATGAATATGAACATCAACCCTAGTCGCTACCTTGAACTGAGCATACCTAAGCGCAAGTCGGAAGCTCGGCAAGCTTTCGATGTACTTCTGGAAGTCACTTGCGCGTTTGTATCAGGAAAGAGTCACCCTCTCTACAACGAGAGGATGGGGCGCCCGTTCAATCAACCGATCTGCGAAAAAGACGTGCAGGACACTCAGGCGGCTTTGGACGCCGCCTTAGGCTCTCTGCGTGAGGAGCTTAGTGCTGTTCGCGAAGTCTGCGGCGTTCCTCCTCCCAAAACGCCACTGTTCCTCTTGCGGCATGCCAAGCCTCACGAAGCTTGTTGAGGTTCCTCGTCCAAGCTTCGCGGTCGTCTACGACTTCTTCAAGCTTCACCGCTCCGCCCTGAACGAGCCCAATGTACATCAGCTCCTGCAACGAGAGCGCTTCTGGTTCCACACCTTCATAAGCAGCCTTTCGTTCAATCATCTTTTCCCTCCTTGAGTTGAGTTCATCAATTGTCGAAAGGAGTCCGACAACTAGATGATCGCATCCAAGGAGGGAACAGGCCAATTACTGCGTCTGTCTTCCCTGGCGCAGTAGTGAGTCTTTTAAGAGGACTATTTAATGATTCAACACGACAGTGACTGCGCGATACACAACGAACCTGCCGATAAGGCAGGTTCTTGCAACTGTGGGTTCAACGCTAGACGTGAAGGCCGATGGCTGACATTCCTTTATCAGCGGGGTTGTACCCATCTCGCACGCCTGAGAACGTCGTTGGGGTCATGGTTATTCCAACAATTTTGTCAAGCGAGAACAAATGCCATCCAGGCACTCTGCCTGATTGGCTTCCGCCTCCTGTTTGGAAACCACGCAATGCAGGACGCCCTGCCGTGGTGGTACCAATCAAGAAAGGCTCGACAATTCGAAAAAGACCATCGTAATGGAAAGTAACGACACGTCTTGACCTGATTGCATCTTCAAGAACTGAAACCATCTTTTCTCTCCTTGGGTTGAGTTCATCAATTGTCGAAAAGGAGTCCGACAACTAGATGATCGCACTCAAGGAGGGAAAAGGCCAATCGAAGCCTTCTCCAGTACACAACACTACTTATCGCATTGTCGACAATGTTTTTCTAGATGATGTAGCTCGTTTCAGTGCTATAGCTTGTAGCGTTGTGATCTCTGGCGTTTTGCCGCTTTTGGGATGCAATATCGACGCAGTTTTAGAAGATATTGCTCGCAGCAATGGCGATGCTCGAGGCGCGGCGGGCGCCTACATTGCAACCCGCCACCAACTACTGGCCTCGACGCTAAAAAAGCGACGGGGCTTTTTTTGACACGCGCCTCCAGATCGAGTACTCTTCTCTTGCACCGTGAAAGCGACGGTGCCGGGCGTGGAAACCCGAACTTACGGCGTGCTAACGCCGACCCCTTGAGGTCGGCTTTTTGTTTGGTTTTACCGAGTCCGCATTTTTGCGGATCTCGAAAGAATCAGATACTTATGCACAGTCTCCTTTATGGGAGAGGCTTGCGGGTCCGCTTCGGCGGGACCGTTCCGTAAGGCGGTTTTCCACCCCCGCAACGCCTCGCCCGCCCACCGTGGAAAGTGGCCGTGAGGTTTGAAACCACCCACTAATGGCTCCGAATGATCGGGGCTTTTTTATTGCCTTTTTTTGGAGAATGGGGCATACTCCGCTTCGGTGCTCAAAACACCATACGAAGCGGCCTCCGCCCCGTCAGCCAAGCGGACTTTTTTGTATCTGTACCTGTTGCAGATAGCTCCGGATATGGCCGAGCGTGAGGCTAATAAAAGACCCGCAAGGGGAATATGCCCGCCGACTTCGTACGGTTTTGAGCGCTTGGCCGCCATCTCAAAAATGGCGAATTCTCAAAAATTACGAAGGAGCTCTCTATGCTAGAGACTCAAAACTTACCTGTCGTCTCCATCGTTAATGGTCAGCCGACTACGCTTTCAACGGACATTTCTAATTTCTTTGAAAAGCCTCACAATGATGTACTAAAAGCCATCCGAGCAATCCTCTCAAAATTGCCAGAAGACCGTCTAGGAAATTTTTCCCAGACGGTCGTGACTCGCACCAATCCTAGCGGTGGTGCTCCAATTCAATCCAGAGCCTATCGACTCACGCGAGACGGTTTCACCTTCTTGGCGATGGGTTTTACAGGCGAAAAGGCGCAAGTTTTTAAATGGGCTTACATTGATGCATTCAATCGGATGGAAGAAGCGCTGCGCAATCCGCCGAAGCCTGAGTACATCACGGTTGAGCACCGCTGGGCGATTCAAAAAGCCGTCGGCCGAAAAGCGCGCGGGCAGTCAGTCAACTATCAGACTGTCTATCGCGCCCTGAAAGATCACTTCAAGGTTGAGAAGTACACGCACATTCTCGAGGCCGACTTTGATGCAGCAATCGCCTTCATTGAGTCGTTGCCGCCGATGCAGTTGCCTCCACCGAATGCTCCCACGACGCAACGAGCTCCTGCAGAACCTCCTCGAAAAGCTGTGCAAGTCAACGAAATATTCATGGATCGCCTCCTTACGTTCGTCTATTGCTGGCGATACCTGTTCCGTGATGAATTGGAAACCTACCTGCGCTTTTTGCGCATGGTGGATTCTCCTCGGGCGCCGCATCTGTGGGAAGCCATTCATGACCTAAGCCTTTCCACCATTGAGGTCGAACTTGCCAAATACGGCTACGACGTGAAGGAGCTTGACTGCTACAAGTCCTGGGCTTCACACCAGCCCAAACGCCTAACAGCGTAATCACCTAATTTTCTTAACAGGCCTCGGCACTCACCTGCCGGGGCTTTTCTTTTTCCGAGAACGCCATGACGTTGAAAAAACTTCTCGGCCACAACGAAAGAACGGGTTTCAGCGAAACCTCAATCATCATCTGCGCCGTTCTGACTGGCGCCGGTATCTGCGCTCTCGGTATCTCACTCTGCCTGCTCATGCAGTGGGCAGTTCTTAATGGTTACGTACTTTTTTAGGAGTTCAGCCAATGAACGTCAAAGTCATCACTACCGCGCTGAACTGTTTAATCGGAAGCGTTGCTCTTACTTTCGTCAATGACAACCAAAGCCTCGAATTGGCAACCAAAGCAGCTGTCAGCCGTCACGGGCGTGAGGCCATCGTTATGTACCAGTGGTACAGCGCATGTGTACAAGAACCATCGCTCGATGATTTTGAAGTTTGGCTAGCAAGACAAGTCGAAAAGCATCCGAACTTCAAAAAAGAAGTCGAATCCTGGCGCCAGTATTTTCAGCGTCACCCTGAAGAGCAGGAGGCGGCATGAGCGTTCCCACTCACCCTCACCGGCACGCATCACAAAAAAGTAAAGCGACACGCCGTAAAGAGCACGAACGCAAAGCCCGAAATCGCACTGCTACGAACACCGCAAAAACGGTCATCGACTACATCTTTGCTTTCATCAAGAGATTAAAGCTATGACATGGAACTACCCAGACGGCTTCGATCCTAGCTGCTTAGATCCGAAGCTGGATCTTGAAGCCGATTCAGATGAATTAGCGAAGCAAATTCTAGAGAACGAAGGGCAAACAGCCGTCTGCACGTTATTTGATGCTGTCGAATACCTCTACGACTTCTTCAACAACTCGCCGATACCACCAGCCTTCTTGGAAGAATTTGCCCAGAAGACCAACCAAAAAATCAACAACCTTCGGTCTTAACTAGCAGACGACAAAACTATGACAGACCTAATCGACAACTCAAATTTCATCATTGCTCAGATTAAAGAGCGAGCAGTTAATACTCCACGGATCGTATCTCCACGCTCGCGGAGATTTACAAAAGAGTTCCGCGAAATCATCAAGGATGCTATCAACGCTGATATTCCCTTGCCCCGAATTGCCGAGATCTTATCGGTCAGCGTAACGCACCTGAAAAGGGTCCGCGATGAGATGCATGGCATCCCTCGTTCTGATCGAGGAGAACACTCACCAAGAGAGACCTGGAAGAGTTCTTTCAGAAAAATCAGAGAACTCATTCAGAGTAGCCATACAAACACCGTCCTAGAGGATTTTGGTAGGTACACGATAACGTGCTATGACGACAGAGGGTTGCAAATCGCTCGCCTTCTCGTTGATATGCCGAAAGAAGGTACTGAAACACTGGTATGCCTCATATCCGAGCATGGGAAAAAAGAATTTTTCTTCACTTATCCAGCTGTCAAAAAGTTCTTTGAGGACTATGTGAGTTAACACATGAGTAAATCAATTTCTTCACCGGCTAGTCACTACAGCCGCTGCTGAATTTCATTTCTGGGCTGCATCCGTGCGGCCCTTTCGCTTTTTATGAGAGCTTTCAAATGACAACTGCAATTGCAACCCCGCTGCCGGCCACGCGTGCCGAATGGCTGGCGCAGCGCCGCACCGGCATCGGCGGCAGCGACGTCGCGTCGATCCTCGGCCTCTCGCCCTGGCGCACGCCCTATCAAGTCTGGGAAGACAAGACTGGCCGAGGAGAAGATCAAGACGATACCCCCGCACTCTACTGGGGACGTCTGCTTGAAGATCCGATCCGCCAGGCCTACGCCGACAGCACCGGACTGACCGTCACGAAGCCGGACTGCATGTACTCAAGCGTGACGCACCCCTTCATGCACGCGAACCTCGACGGCATCGCAAGCGACGGAAGACTTGTGGAGTTCAAAACGACGAGCCGCGCCGACGGCTGGGGGGAAGAAGGGAGCGACGAGATCCCCGAGTACTACCAGACGCAGGTGCAGCACTACATGGCCGTCATGGGCGCCGAGCAAACCGACATCGGCGTGCTCATCGCAGGCAGAGACTTCCGCATCTACACCGTGCCGGCCGACAAGGAGCTGCAGGAGATGCTGATCAATCAAGAAGAACGCTTTTGGGCGCTCGTGAAGGCCGACACACCGCCGGAAGTCAGCACCTCAGAGGACGCCTCTCGGCGCTGGCGAACGGCCACCGCAAAGAAGACCGTCGCCGCTGACGCTCAGATGCTAGAAGCCTGGCAGCACCTCTGCTCGATCCGCTCTCAGATCGACAACCTTCGATCTGAAGAAGACAGCCTCAAGACGCTGCTTATGAGCGGCATGCGGGACGCCGTTTCGCTGAAGTCCAACGGGAAAACGATTGCTTCATGGAGCCTGCCGTCCACCCGCACGACGGTCGACAGCAAGAAGCTCAAGCAGGACTTCCCTGCCGTCTGGGAACAGGTCGCCAAGACATATGCGTCTCAGCGCACCTTCCGAATCTATGCACCCAAGGAATGAACATCATGACAAACACGCAGCTCGTATCCAACCCCTTCGCCGCTCCTTCAGGAGCAGTCTCGACGCCGGTCGCCGATCAGGCGACGGCAGCCTCTGATCAGGCCCGGGCTGTTGCAGAAGTTCAGGCAGCCCTCATGATCGCGCGCATGAACCCGCGCGACCCCGTGAAGGCTATGGACCGCATTCTCAACGCCTGCACCCGCCCGACGCTCGCGAACTCCGCGACCTACAGCTACAGCCGCGGCGGCACAGACATCACCGGCCCGACAATCCGACTGGCTGAAGCTATCGCGCAGGGATGGGGAAACATCCAGTATGGCATCCGCGAAATCTCGCAGGGCAAGAACGTATCGACGGTCGAATCGTACGCCTGGGACGTCGAGACCAATACGCGCCGACAAGTCGTCTTTCAGGTCGCGCACAAGCGCGACACCAAGAAGGGGACGAAGATCCTCACGGACAGCCGCGACATCTACGAGCTGATTGCCAACCAGGGCGCCCGCCGCCTGCGCGCCTGCATCCTCGGCGTGATCCCCGGCGACGTCGTCGAAGCAGCACTTGATCAGTGCACGGTTACGCAAAAGGCGCACGTCGACATGACGCCTGAAGGCATCCAGAAGCTAGTCGAAGGCTTCGCGCGCTTCGGCGTGAGTAAGGCGCAGCTCGAGAAACGCATTCAGCGTCGCCTCGACGCGATCCAACCGGCGCAGGTCATTAGCCTTCGAAATATCTGGAAATCACTTCGTGACGGCATGAGCGTCCCTGGCGATTGGTTCGAGCCTGAGGCAGCTGCAGCGGCACTGCCCGCAAAGAAGGGCTCAGCCGCGCTCAAGGACAAGCTGAAGCAGAAGGAAGCGAAGACGGCTCCGGCCCCCGTCGAAGAGGCAGCCCCCGAAGTTGTCGCAGAGGAACCGCTTCCGGGAAAAGCTGAGGCCCCAGAAGCAGCCCCGACCATCGACCCTGCTGATCAGCCGGACGCGGGCGCACCGGCCACTGGAATGCCGCCGGCTCCTCCAGCTGAAGAGGATCCGTGGCTCACAGAAATGAAGGCCGCCGAGGCCGCTCAAGCAGCAGGCGACTGAGCGCTTCAAATTTTCCGCCCCGCGTCTTGAGGCGAACGTAATGACTTCCCGAGCGGCGGGGCGGATTCTTCATTGGAGAAATCGGGTGACGCAGATATTTCCGAGTTTCGCTGAACCTTTTGCGAAATCACACAAGGGCGGACATCTGCATGGCAGGCGGGCATACGATGCCGACTCCAACCCGCCCTCCCCTATCCACATTCCGCAAAAGAAGACGCGCCGAAAGGCGCAAAGGCGAAATCATGGAAGAAGACGATATGTTCTCAGATGAACGCGATTTTCGCGTGACGCATAGAGTATTAGCACGCCGGGTAGGCGTTAAACCTGATGAGCTCCTGGACATGCTTGAAACCCTAGATATTTGTAGCCTAGGGTTAATCAAAATGCGCGGCGGCCTTTGTTTTACTGAGACGCAGGCGGGAGTCATTATTAATAACTTTGACTTCATTCGCCGGATGCACGAGGTCATTGTTCATAACATTGCCTTCGCTCCTGGGGAGCACGTGGACTGGCTCGTAGAAATGGCTCAAAAACGACTTATTAATCGCGGGTTGGCAGGATTTCCCAAACTGATCCGTAAGGCCTCCGTCATTCATGACGGGATATAAGGCGACGCGAGGCGCAGCCGAGGATGATCCGGCGGCGCCTACATAAAAATAAGGAAAACAAATGAAGAGGGATTGGGATGTTGTCAGGGAAGTTCTTGAGGCCGTGGAGAGCGGTGACGTTGCTGGATATATCCGTTCTGAAGAATTTCGGACGCGATTCCCAACCAATCCGCCGGCCGACTTCTTGGGCCACGTCGAAATCTTGATAGATGCAGGGATCATCAAAAACGCGTGTGTGAAAAGAAACCCCGACGGAGAGTTCGAGTTTTGGGACTTCCGCGGCGCGTTTGTCACGATGCAAGGACACGACCTGCTAGATGCTATGCGCAACAAAGAGTTGTGGCAACGCGTGAAATCGAAATCGCTTCACACTGGAATTTCGTTGTCTTGGGAATTTATCAAGGCAGCCATCCCTGTTGTAATCACAGAGGTTTTAACCCAATGAAAAACGAAAGACTTATCGCGCTGAGCGAATCCGAATCTGAACTTCTGTCTAAGCTGTCCATTTTGCCGATCAAGATTCTTAGCCAGATCCCGCCCGATGTTCTCAAAAAAGCAACTGAGAAACTGATCGAGAATGGGTTGTTGGAGCCTGAAGACATCCCGACCCAAGAGGATATGGAAGCCTTGGACAGGCTTGCCGACAGAATCGGAATCCCCTCACTGAAGGACGTCATGATGAATTGAACCATCAAGCGCAGAGGCGTTTATGAACAATCAAATCCTTCTAACAACTTTTTCGGGTATAAGTCGTTTACGGATAACCCGCTGCCTAAACAAAAGACGGTCAACTAACCGAGGATAGACGTGTACAGTGAGAGACTTTAACGGCTTCCTAGGGTTGATTTTGAAACAGATCGCTGGCCGGAATGGGGCAAACTCACCATTCTTCTTATAAGCAACCGCATTTTCTTCGGATGGAATAATTTTTGGCGCATATACAAATTTACGCCATACAAGAGCTTCATTGTCTACTGGTGGGAGGCCGAACTCTGCTGAGGTGAAGGTTTCTGAAACGTCGCAACCAGAAACGCCAATCTTGAAAATTTCGTAATCCTCAGATGCAGGGATAAAAGTTAGAGTCAACTTATAGAAATTTGATGTTGTTGATGGGTCATCAAGCCTCAATTTTATTTCTGGAGTCTGTCGAAGCATTTTTTGAGCATACATAAGGTAAGCAGTTATTCCAGTAAATACGGCTGTAGCTATAGTAGATATGACAACGAACATGTGTTCTCGGTGAGTGGTAATGGTGAGTGAAGTGAATTTACTATCTTACCGAGGACACTACCTTTTTGACACGCGCCTCCAGATCGAGTACTCTTCCCGTGTCAGCGCGAAAGCGGCGCTGATCGGGATTGGCGTCCCGAACTGCATAGGCGCTCAGCGCCGATCGTTCTTACGAGCGGCTTTTTTATTGAGCGCAAAGGGTGTAACTCGCGGTTACACCCTTGCAAGCCTCTGATTTACGGTGGGGCTTGCGGGCCTCTACCGAGGGCCGGTTCCTATGCAACGGTACGCCAACCCGCAAGCTCTGCCGCCACGATTGGCGTCGTGCGGCAGGTCCACAACCTGCATAGGAGGCTTTCATGCAAGCCCTCAGCTTCTCGTTCGAGAACAACGCCGTGCGCACGCTCGGCACACCCGAAACCCCGCTTTTCGTCGCTCTGGACGTTTGCGGCGCACTCGGTCACACCAATCCGCGAAAGGCCATCAAGGACCACGTCGACCCCGAAGACCTGATCAAGGTCGAAATTGAAACCAACGGCGGGCGCCAGACGGTCAACGCCGTCAATGAATCCGGCCTCTACGCCCTGATCTTCGGATCAAAGCTTGATACCGCCAAGCGCTTCAAGCGGTGGGTCACGTCAGAAGTCCTTCCGGCGATTCGCCGTACGGGACGATACGAAACAGCCCAGTCCGCGCAGATCTCGACTTCAGAGCAGTACGAGATCCGCAAGGCCATCAAGGCGCGCGCTAAGAACTCATCGGTTCACTATCAGACGGTCTACAACGCTCTTTACGACTACTTCAAGATCGCGAGCTACAAAGACCTGCGGCACGATCAGATGAAGGCTGCACTCGCACTCATCGAGACATGCACACTTAAGCCGCAACTTCCGGCGCCGACGCTTGCGGAAGGCTCAGTCATCTTGTCCGCTCAAGAGGCCGAAGCCCTGCTCACATTCATCTATTACGTGAGATTTCTCTTTGCTGACGTCTTTGGAAAGCTTGACGGCCTTTTGTGCATAGTTGATTCGCCTTTGGCCGGAAGCTTTTGGGACGCTTTCCATGAAGTTTCTTGGGGTCGTATCCTAGAAATTCTTGCCAAGCACGGGCACGACATCAACGACATGCCCTGCTATCAGCACTGGTCTTCCTGCCAACCTAAGCGCAAAGCCGCGTAATCAACCACTTTTCTTAACAGGCCTCGGCACTCCCCTGCCGGGGCTTTTTTGACACACGCCTCCAGATCGAGTACTCTTCCCTTGCACCGTGAAAGCGACGGTGCCGGGCGTGGAAACCCGACTGATCTCATGGCGCATAAAGCCGCCAACATTGGAGCGGCTTTTTTGTTAGCGCCTTGCCGAGGATTGAAACAGTAGGCAAGCCAAGCGATGTAGCTTAAAGCTACACCGATGCAAGACCCAATTTATGGGAGAGGCTTGCGGGACTGCTTCGGCAGGGCCGTATCCATGAGAGCGGTTTTTCCACCCCCGCAATGCCTCGCCCGCCCACCGTGGAAAGTGGGCACGAGGTTTATAACCTCTCATGGAGCCTTGCTATGCAAGTCAATGTCACAACCGTTCCTGCGGTTTTCACTTTTGCCCCTGATCTCACCCTTCGGGTATACGACACGGAAGGCAATCCCTGGTTCGTTGCCGTTGATATCGAACGGATGTTCGGAATCTCAAACATCCGTAAGCGTGTCGCGTCTCTCGATGAAGATGAACGCTCTGCCGTTCCTGCCCCGCAAGGTGGCAGCCCCCTTACGGTGGTCAACGAAAGCGGCTTATGGACTCTTGTACTTCGCTCTGACGCCGCCTTACAAAAAGGTACGGCCGCATACAAAGCACGCAAGTGGGTCACGTCCGAAGTCCTGCCGGCGATTCGCCGCACGGGACGCTACGAAACAGACCAGTCCGCGCAGATCTCGACTTCAGAGCAGTACGAGATCCGCAAGGCCATCAAGGCGCGCGCTAAGAACTCATCGGTTCACTATCAGACGGTCTACAACGCTCTTTACGACTACTTCAAGATCGCGAGCTACAAAGACCTAAGACACGATCAGATGAAAGCTGCACTCGCGCTCATCGAAACCTGCACACTTAAACCGCAGCTTCCGGCGCCGAAAATTCCCGAAGGTTCGATCGTGATCGATGAAGTTATGGCCGAGAGAATCGTTGTCTTTATCTATTACTGGCGATATCTCTTTCGAGACGATCTGAATCTCTTTTTAGCGCTCTTGCGCCGCGTGAAATCCCCTCTCGCAGCTCATTTTTGGGAAGCAGTTAATGATCTGGGACTTGGCTTTATGGAAGAAGCACTAGCTAAACAGGGGTACTCGGTCAAAGACCTTGATTGCTACAAGTCCTGGGCTTCGCACCAGCCCAAACGCCTAACAGCGTAATCAACCACTTTTCTTGACAGGCCTCGACGCTCATGCGCCGGGGCTTTTCTTTTGGAGCATTCTCAATGAATGAACTGATTCAAACATTCAAGTTCGAAGGCTCGAACCTTCGTGTCATCGTCGAGAACGGTGAGCCCTGGTTCTGCGCAATTGACGTGTGCAAGGCTCTCGGATACTCAAACACCCGGGACGCACTCCGAAACCATACCAAAAATAAGGGAGTCGCGAAACACGACACCCCTACTAAAGGTGGTGTCCAACCCCTCGCATACCTAAATGAAGGGAACCTCTACCGTCTTATCATGCGCTCCAAGCTCGAAAGCGCAGAACGGTTTCAGGATTGGGTGTGCGGGGAGGTACTGCCGACGATCAGAAAAACGGGGTCGTACGGAACGCGTCAAACGCCCGCCCTCCCCGACTTTACAAATCCAGCGATAGCCGCACGCGCATGGGCAGAGCAATACGAGCAACGCCTGGCTCTCGAAGCTCAGGTCAAGAGTGATATGCCTAAAGTCGAATTCGCTGAGGCAGTCACTGCATCAGATGCCGAACACACCATCACCGAAGCCGCCAAAGTGCTCAGCATCCGCCCCAGAAAATTCTTCGACTGGCTCCGTATGGGGGGATTTATTTACAAACAAGGCACACAAGCTATGCAAATTTCAATCAATAAGGGCTTGATGGTGACTCGTTTCCATACGTTCAAGCACACCGATGGGGAACTCGACAAAAAAGCACATGCGCGGATAACCGGCAAGGGACTGTATTTCTTCTATCAACGCCTACGCCATGAAGGCTTGATCGAACGTAACCCCAATCTGGAACTGACTGCGTAATTCACTTTGAATCAGTAACTTTAAGGTGGTCAACCATGACACAAACAGAACAGCAATCGCTAAAGACTTGCGAATTTCTGCGGCCCGCCGAAGCAGCCAAATATCTACGCGTCTCACGTACAACAATTTGGCGCTGGGCTAGAGAACGACCTGACTTTCCAAAGCCCATTCGACTTAGCGCCACTATCGCCGCCTTTCGCAGAGCCGATATTGATGCTTTCGTTGCACGAATTGAGGCATGACGAGAATGGGAGGAACTAAACCTCCCAGCCCGCTTAAAGTTTTAATTTTGAAAAGCAGTATTGTCCCCACGCCTCCATCACCTGCCGTCGCTCTGGCTCTAACGTCGCGCGATTGTATGCCCCGCCATAATCATCCTGGAGCTTGTGCGCCATGCACAGCTCCACGGCCTCCTCATCAAAAAGTTTGCGATTTTCTCCGGTCTTCGTCCAAGTCTTAAAACTTGCACGAGAAGTTCCATGCTGTGTCGCAATCACCAATACCCCTTCCTTTTTAGATAGCACGGGATCAATCCATCCCTTCCCGCCACTTTGAAGACTTCGTTCGTGCAGTCGGGCAAAGACAATCCCCATTGCCGCATCAGAAAGTTCTCGTTTTTGGCGCGGCGAAGGGAAAATCAAATCAATACCTGGATATCGCGGCATCCCATTCAAGATCTGCAAGGCTGCCGCCGACAAAAACACTGTGTGATCACCCCGTCCCTTTGTCTTGAAATTTGCATTTGGGATGGTCAATGTTCGCTCTTGGAAATTCACGTCTGTCCATTTCGCAAGCCGCACCATCTTCGACCGCAGAGTCGTGAGAATAGCAAAGGCTGTCATCCTGTAAGACACTCGATCCGACGCCATCAATTCCACAAAGAAATCTGGAATCTCTTGATAATCAAGAGCCGGCAGATTTCGATTTTTTTTACGAGTGGCCTGCAGAGGTTCGAGAAGAACTCCTAAAACACCCTTAATGTCAGCTGGATTCTCTTGTACACAATACCCCCGAGCTTTAGCCCATCGGAAAAGATTAAAAACTGCAGATTTGCAATTCTCAGCGGTATCAGTTGTCGTCTGCCACAGCGGCCTCAGCAGATCGAATACCTGTTGAGGAGAGAGTTCGCCAATCGGTACAGCCCCGATTTTTGGGTTGATGTGATTGCGAAAATACGCGCGCATGACAGATTCCCCACGGATATTTGCAGCCCAATAGTTCGCCTGCACACGCTCCTGAATCCATTCCTCTGCACACACGGCAACGGTATGTAGTTGTCGATCTCTTTCTCTTGCACTCTCATCAGATTCACGCTTGCGTCTCTCTGCTTCTTTTCGACGGTGTTCGACCGGAGAAATGCCGCGCTTAACCAACTCTGCATAAGCAGCAGCCCTTTCTCGTGCCACCTTCAAAGAGATTTCAGAGAGAGATCCAAGCGAGACCATCGAGCGGCGACCGTCAATCTGATAGCGATAGACAAAGTAGCGGTCACCAGTCTGAAGAACCTGAACCGAGAGTCCCGGAACTCCACCGACAGCAGTCGTTCCCACTCGTGTAATTGCTGCGATCTCCTTCACGGAGAGCGGTCTGACGTTTTTTGGCATAAAAACTCCTGCTTGAGATTTCTTTATGCCATCTTTTATGCCATCCGGCGTGGGCTTGCATGAATCTTGTTGCAACCACATGCAACCTTCGAAAGCCCGAAAATGAGCGTTAATCGCTGTTATTTCTGTAAAAATGGAACGGCCTGGAACGCTATGAGACGTACCAGGCCGTGTCAGGTGGTGGAGAGGAGGAGGATCGAACTCCCGACCTCTGCATTGCGAACGCAGCGCTCTCCCAGCTGAGCTACCCCCCCGCCAGAGGAGAGGAATTATGCCTCTCACCCCAATTCTTGGCAAGAGAGTCCATCCAACCATCACGCATATGCGGTATAGCACAACTCAGATCGGCTCTTTGTACATTTAGCAAAGAATCGTTCCGTCTTCCCACATCACAGATTCGGCAGTGGCATGCGCCATAATGTTGCACATGCAGAAGATTGATTTTCACTTCAATGTCCCCAATCGCCTACGGTATGCGTGTCTTGTTGCGCGTACTGTCTATAAGCGTGGACTCACACTCGCGATGTGGTCGTCGGAGACGAAAAAACTTACAGAGCTCGACGAGCTGCTGTGGCGGTTTGACGATCTCGCATTTCTTCCGCATGTTTTCGCTGATGATCGTCACGCAGCTGAAACGCCTATTCTTCTTTCAACCCAACTGCCTCAGCTCACCGGTGACGTACTTGTGCTGCTCGACGACGCACTGCCCACTGACTGGCAGAAAGAATTCGGACGTTTTTCACGCATCATTGATGTTGTGAGCACTGAGCCCACCGAACTCAAACTTTCGCGCGATCGTTGGCGTGCCTATAAAGCGGCGGGGGTGGAACTTGCTGCCTATGACCGCCGCAAATAATCCGCTGCCGCCCCATTTTGAAGGACATCATTCATGAACCGTCAGGAACCTGTTATCGATTCACGGTTTCTTAAATGCCGCACGCTGAAGGATCGCGTGGATCTTCCTTGGGAAACTGTCGAAAACTTAACGAAACAGACGCAGACACCAATCCCTACGCAGGTGCATGTTCAGTCGCAGCCCGCTGCTGAAATTGAGCCTCAGCCATTCGAGCCTCAGCCTTTGATTCTGACTGAAGCGGAAAAGAAAGCGCTTATTGCCCGTCTTGCACCAGCAGTAGAAGCCGCACTTCGGGAAAACTTGAAGAATACGGTTGAGATGGCAGCCGAAAATGCAGTAACCCGGATCAAAGCAGATCTCGAACGTTCCGTAGCATCAACCATTCAGCAGGCCGTCGCCGCAGAAGTCCAAAAACTCGACCTCTCTGACATCATCAAGCGCTGAATCATTTTCGAATGCAGAAGCCCGTTGACTCAAGTCAGCAGTTGTTCGTGAGAAAATGGCGAAATGCTTTGAATTTACGCAGAGGACGGTCGTCTGACCTGCCTCTGCTTTTGATTTTTCCTTGCGCGCTCTTGGTATGACCCCCAGCGATCGCGCGAAACCCTCTTTGTTAGTCGACAACTCACCATGACGGATAAAGAAACGCAGGAACTCGCCAAGAGTTTTGAACCCAATGAAATTGAAGCGCGCTGGTACCCTGCCTGGGAAAAGAGCGGCTGCTTCAAAGCCGGCCTTGATCCGAAAAAGCCTGCTTTTTCCATTCAGCTCCCCCCGCCCAACATTACAGGCATCCTGCACATGGGCCATGCCTTTAATCAGACCGTAATGGATACGCTTACCCGCTATCACCGCATGGCGGGCTACAACACAATGTGGCTGCCGGGCACAGATCATGCCGGCATTGCCACGCAGATCGTTGTAGAGCGCAAGCTTGAAAAGCAAGGCATCTCCCGTCGAGACATGAAGCGTGAAGACTTCATTGCGAAAATCTGGGAATGGCAGAAGTTCTCCGGCGGCACGATTCTGGAACAAATGCGCCGTATGGGTGACAGCGTGGATTGGGATCGCCTGTACTTCACGATGAACCCGAAGCTCTCGAAGGTTGTCATTGAAACTTTCGTGAAGCTTTACGAAGAAGGTCTCATCTACCGCGGCAAGCGCCTGGTCAACTGGGATCCGAAACTCCAGAGCGCAGTTTCTGACCTTGAAGTTGAAAGCGAAGAAGCTGACGGTTATCTTTGGGAAATTCGCTACCCCGGCGCTGATGGCTCAGAAGGCGTCATCGTTGCAACGACCCGTCCGGAGACGCTTTTTGGCGACCAAGCCGTCGCGGTTCACCCCGAAGACGAACGCTACAAGTCGCTTGTCGGCAAGATGCTGAAACTCCCGCTCACTGATCGTGAAATTCCTGTCATTGCGGACGAATACGTTGATCGTGAGTTTGGATCGGGCTGCGTGAAGATCACGCCGGCCCATGACTTCAACGACTTTGAAGTCGGCCGCCGCCACAATCTCGCCATGCTCAATGTTCTGACGAAGACTGCTCGTATGAACGAGAATGTACCGGCGAAGTATCAGGGCATGGATCGCTACGAATGCCGCAAGGCCGCAGTTGAGGATCTCAAAGCTGCAGGTCTGCTTGTCGCCGTGAAGCCCATCAAACACATGGTGCCTCGTGTTTCTCGTACCGGTGAGATCGTCGAACCGATGCTCTCCGAGCAGTGGTACATGGCAATGAGTAAGCCCGCTCCTGAAGGCTCCCTCTATCCGGGTAAGTCAATCGCTGAAGTGGGACTTGATGCAGTTGAATCCGGCGAAGTAAATATCTTCCCGGCAGAATGGCGCGGCGTCTACCGTCAGTGGCTCGAAAATATTCAAGACTGGTGCCTCTCTCGTCAGCTCTGGTGGGGTCATCAGATCCCTGCCTGGTATGACGAAGCTGGCCGAGTCTATGTTGCACGTACAGAAGAAGAAGCGCAGAAACAGGCAGGCGAAGGTGTAAAGCTTACGCGCGACGAAGATGTACTTGACACGTGGTTCTCGTCCGCCCTTGTCCCCTTCTCGACTCTTGGCTGGCCCCATCCCGAAGGCGACGAGAAAACCGCCTACGACCTCTATCTGCCGAGCACCGTGCTTGTAACCGGCTATGACATTCTCTTCTTCTGGGTAGCCCGCATGGTGATGATGACGCGTCACTTCACGGGTCGGGTTCCCTTCAAGAATGTCTACATTCACGGCCTCGTGCGCGACGCAGAAGGTAAGAAGATGTCTAAGAGCGAAGGCAATACGCTGGATCCGCTCGACATCATCCAAGGCATTGACCTTGAGCACCTCATCGAGAAAAACACCCGCGGTCTGCGCCAACCCGAAAAAGCTCCGATCGTTGAAGCCAAGCTCCGCAAGAACTATCCGAACGGCATTGCTGCCCATGGCGCTGACGCCCTTCGCTTCACCATGGCGGCGTATGCGACGCTCGGCCGCAACGTCAACTTCGATCTGAAGCGAGCTGAGGGCTACCGTAATTTCTGCACTAAGCTTTGGAACGCCACGCGCTTTGTACTGATGAACGTTGAAGGAAAGGACTGCGGTGTCGGCGCTACGGCGAACGAACCCATGCAGTTCTCCTTTGTCGACAAGTGGATCATCAGCGAATTCGAACGCACGGTGAAAGAAGTGACGACAGCCTACGAGGACTATCGCCTCGACAATGCCGCCAATGCCATCTATTCCTTCGTCTGGAATCAGTACTGCGACTGGTATGTGGAACTTTCCAAAGTTCAGCTGCGCGGTTCTGAAGCCGAACAGCGTGCTACGCGTCATACCCTTGTCACGGTGCTCGAAGCAGTTCTGCGCCTCGCCCATCCGATCATTCCGTTTATCACGGAAGAGCTTTGGCAGAAGGTTTCTGTCACGGCTGGCGTGCGTAAGGCAGATGAAGATGCCTTCCTCATGCTCCAGACCTATCCGACATTTGATGCGGTGAAAGTGGATACCGTCGCCGTGGCGCGCATGACGACCATTCAGGCGCAGATCGACTCCATCCGCAATCTGCGAAGCGAAATGAAGCTTCCGCCGTCGCAGAAGATGCCGCTCCTCATTTCTGGACCAGAAGCAGAATGCGCAGCTGCAGCACCTTATCTGCAGCAGCTTGCACGCCTTGAATCCGTTACACATGTCGAGGATCTTCAGCAGGCCGCTCAGGGCTCTGTCGCGCCCGTGGCCATCGTTGGCGACTTCAAACTGATGCTCAAGGTTGAAATTGACGTCAAAGCTGAACGAGAACGCCTTTCCAAGGAAGCTGCTCGTCTTGCCGGAGAAGTCAAGAAATGCCAGAGCAAGCTGGACAATGAACGCTTCGTCTCCAAGGCTCCTGCTTCTGTAGTGGATACAGAAAAGAAGCGCCTTGCGGAATTCACGGCGCTCCTTGCTAAGGTTGAGGAGCAACTCAGCAAACTGCCTCAGGCATAAACTGCTTACGTCCGGAGAGATTCGGTTTAGCGAATCTCTCCAATCGCAGATAACACAAGAGCCGCGAAGTTAACTTCGCGGCTCTTTCTTTCCCTTTTATTTGGCCTGCCCGGCAGGAATCGAACCCGCGACCCTCTGCTTAGAAGGCAGATGCTCTATCCAACTGAGCTACGGGCAGGTCTACGTTGAATTCTGGTCGGGGCGGCGAGATTCGAACTCGCGACATCTTGCTCCCAAAGCAAGCGCGCTACCGGGCTGCGCTACGCCCCGAAGAATGCGGATTATAGGGGATCCTTGATTCTTTTGCTTCCGCACCCCCTCTATTAAAGGCCGATTTAGGCCGACACCCTTTAAAATTAATTTTTTATCTCCATCCTCATACTAAGAAGAGGCAAGTCCATGAGCCAAGCTCAAGACAATTCCAACGATCCCCTGCATGCCAAGAAAAAGGCCTGGTCCGGCCGCTTTAGCGAACCCGTCGACGCCTTTGTGCTCCGTTATACGGCAAGCGTTGATTTCGACAAACGCATGGCGCTCGTTGATATCGACGGCTCCGTTGCACACGCTACGATGCTCGCCAAAGTTGGCGTCATCTCAGAGCAGGATCTGGCAGACATTAAGCGAGGCATGGCTCAGATTCGTGAAGAAATTCAAACCGGCAAGTTTGAATGGCAGCTTGAACTTGAAGACGTGCATCTCAATATTGAAGCTCGACTTACTGCATTGATTGGTGACGCCGGCAAGCGTCTTCACACCGGCCGCTCCCGCAACGATCAGGTTGCAACCGATATCCGCCTCTATCTGCGCGGTGAAATCGACGAAATTATTCGTCGCGTCGAGCATCTTCAGGAGGTGCTCGTCGCCCAGGCTGAAAAGAACTACAACGTCATCATGCCTGGCTTCACGCATATGCAGGTTGCTCAGCCGGTTACGTTCGGCCACCATATGCTTGCCTATGTCGAAATGCTCGAACGCGATCATGCCCGTCTGATTGACCTGCGTCATCGCGTCAATTCGTCACCTCTTGGCGCAGCCGCCCTTGCGGGTACAACCTACCCCATTGATCGAGAATACACAGCGAAGCTCCTTGGTTTTGAAACGGTTGCTCAGAATTCATTGGACGCCGTTTCAGACCGTGACTTTGCCATCGAATTCTGCGCAGCAGCCTCTCTCATCATGGCGCACATTTCCCGCCTCTCTGAAGAGCTCGTCATTTGGATGAGCCAGCGCTTCGGCTTTATCAAGTTGCCGGATCGCTTTACGACGGGCTCCTCCATCATGCCGCAGAAGAAGAATCCGGACGTTCCGGAAACAGCTCGCGGCAAATCCGGTCGTGTTTATGGCGATTTGATGTCAATGCTCACCCTCATGAAGGGAACTCCGCTCGCTTACAACAAGGATTTCCAGGAAGATAAAGAACCTGTCTTTGATGCGATTGATACCGTCAAGGATACGCTTCGCGCCTTCTGCGACATGATGGCTGGTGTGGAACCCCAGCCTGAAGCTATGCATCAGGCTGCGCAGATGGGCTTCCCCACTGCAACGGACCTTGCTGATTATCTTGTCCGTCACGGTGTTCCTTTCCGTACGGCCCACGACATCGTCGGTCAGACGGTTCGAGCGGCTGCTGAGCGCAAGTGTGGACTTGAAGAACTTCCTCTTGAAGTTCTGCAAAGCTTCTGCGACAAGATTGAAGCAGATGTCTATCCGGTGCTCAGTCTTGAAGGCTCCGTCAAAGCCCGCAATCATGTGGGCGGCACGGCTCCAAATCAAGTGCTTGCTCAGGTGAAGCGGTGGGAAGAGATTTTTAATTCTCGTAAATAACGACTAAAGCATTATTTCCGGAACTCCCGGATAACAGATCCCGAACTCGTGTGATTAAGGTCAAGGATCGGATGTTTTGCTGAGCTAATCCCGTGAAAATGAACCAATAAGTTTTTACGGGATTTCT
>OGDP01000054.1_pt1 | contig 116693 bp, 102 predicted proteins | sample 1570441 | NCBI WGS metagenome assembly OGDP01 (sample SAMEA2581961, study PRJEB24529) | metagenome | biome: Human gut stool | place: China | collected 2011
AGAATTGTAGATTGATGATTTTGTATGAATAAGGAGCGAACTGAATTGAACAAAGGAAATGTTATAGAAATTAGATGTAAAAAATGCAACAAGTTAATGATGGAATACTTTGTATGCGGTGATGATTTCGCTGTGGCACTTCAGAATATTGGAATTAAGTGTGACAGATGCAAGCGAGTGATGATACTTAAGAAGTATTCCGAGGGAATGATGAAGGAACATTCTGAGAATGGGACTTTCAGAATATAATGATTGAAAATTAAATTACAGCCCACCTGATAAGGGCACATCGAAAGATGGAAGCACCAGAGACGCAGGGGAAACGAACAGTATTTATGATACTGGTTTCCTCGTGCGTCTTTTTTGTGATGTAAAGGGTAATCCGACTTGTTCGTTTCCAAGGGCGGCAAGGAGGATTTATGAGCAGTAAAGCACAGACAAGAGAAAAGGATTATGAGAGAGGAATACGAATTGCTGACAGGAGAAAGGCGATAGGATTATCACAGGATGAGTTAGCTCATAGAGTAGGTATAGGCAGACAAGCATTATCTGCGATTGAAAATGGTGGAGATTTTAAGACACAGACATTAGATAATCTGGCAATCGTACTTGGTGTATCTGTTGATTTCATAATGTATGGAAAGAATGAAGAAAATTCAGAACTATTATCTGAGGCAATGGATGTTCTTTCAGATATGGATGAATTGCAGATAAGACAGTGTCTTGCAATGATGAAAGCAATGAAAAGCGTGTCAGTTGAAAAGTGATTGTCGTGTTTACACGACATAATTGTCGCCTGTACACGGTCGGCAATTAAGGTGTGGCAGATTACAATATACTTGTGCTTGAGATACAGCACAGAGTTTGAAAGCGGCGTGCACAATGCTTTCTTTAATATTTCAATTAAGGAAGGTAATAGCCATGAAAAAGTATAACGGAAAAGAACTTTACAAAGGACTTTTGTTTATAAAGTCAATGATGAGTATGAATAATGTGAACCGACAGAAAGAACTTGATCAGACATATGCTTTAAGTGTGGGAATTGAGTGTGATCAGACTGTTGTAGATGATGGAGCATCTACATCGGTTGACAGACCTCAGATGCGTCAGCTGATGGAAATTCTTGAGATTTCAGATTACAAGGTACTTGTCGTAGAAGATATTTATGAGATTACAAGAAATCCGGAAGATTTAAAGTCAATGATGGATCGCATAAATGATTTGGGTGTGACAATATTTGACCTTGGTACTATGAGTGCGAGGTACAACAATTATGCGATTGAGTGTTAGGAATTCAGGCAGGTATTCCTACATTGTATTTGCTTCTGAAACAGTGGTATTTGATGACTATGGGAAGCCAGTCATCAAATGCCCAACAGAGGCTGAGGCAGTGGAATACATCATGAATCGGTTAGAGAGTGAGGTTATTCAGGATGATATATGATATTTATGCAGTTGGTAATACTTTGAGAAGTATTAGAAATAAATATGGATATACACAGAATGATATGGCGGAGAGCCTTGATGTAAGTTATATTCATTATTCGCAAATTGAGCAGGGAAGACATCGGATGAGTCTGGAACTTATGCTGAAGATTGTAACAAAGTATGGAGTAGATCCTAATACATTGTTTGGAATTGAAAGCAGGGAAAAACATGAGAATAAAGATTTGTCTGTATTGGAAGATAAATTGCAGATGCTTAAACCAAATGATAGAGAATATGCAATGTCTACATGTTTGATTTTTATTGAAGGCTTAGAGGCAAGAAAGGAAGTGGTTTGAAATGAGAAGAGCAGGAAGAAAGAAAAAGCCACTGACCATACAGCCGATAAAGTGTGTTGTGATGTTGTCTTCTGATGAGGAGAATGACTGTATTGCAGCAGAGAAAAAGGAAAATAAGCAGTTGAAACGAATCATGGAATTTGCTGACAATAACAATCTTATTCCTATGAAAGTATTCCGAAGAGGAATTTTTGGACGACGATTAAGGGATGAAGTGTTTTATAAGGCAATAAGATATATGAGAGCAGGAAAGGCAGATGCGCTTATCGTAACAAATCTCGATGCTATTTCAGACGGAATAGCAGATTCTTATTTAAAAATAGGAGCAGTAAGGGAAGCTGGGTATAGATTATTCAGTGTAGATGAGAAGGAACCCAAGGTTGACTTGTATATTCCACCAAAGAGAGGTGATCTGCAGTGAAGATAAAGAGAAATATGATTGTGTGGGCTGAATTAAAAAGTGGACTCAGGCATATACAAGCTGGAAGGAGACCATGTATTGTAATAAGCTGCGACAAAGCAAACGGAAAATCACCTGTATACACAGTTGTTCCGGGGACAACTAAGTTGAAAAAGGATTATATTCCAGTACATTTCAATATTGAGCCTTCAGAAATTAGAGGATTTTTAAGACATACAACAATGTTTTTACCGGAGCAGCTTGTCACAATAAATGAGGAACAGATAATACAGACTGCCGGGATGATTGTCAGCACAGATGCAATAAAAAAGGTTGATGCGATGTTAGTCAGACAGCTGCAGATTGGAGAATATGATGGATGATGAAAATGAATTAGAGAATCAGAGTATAGATATTCCTATATGGAAGCGATATTTGCTTTCTGTAACTGAAGCGGCACAGTTTTATCACATTGGTGAAAAGAGACTTAGACAAATTGTAGATATCCATCCAAATGGGGAGTTTTATCTGTTAGTAGGAAACAAAGTTTTGTTTAAGAAAGAGAAATTTGAGCAATTTCTGGCAGAGTCAACTGCAATTTAATATGTAAAGTAGTAGAAAAGGGGGCACAAATGTGGTACAATAACCATGCTAGGGCTCTCTTTTTTGAAAGGAGACAAAGCTATGAGTGAGAAAAGACGAGATAATCGCAATAGAATTCTTCACGAAGGAGAGTACCAGAGAGCAGATGGACGTTATCGTTTTAGATATGTAGATATTCATGGAAATGAAGGGAATTTATATAGTTGGCGTTTGGACCATAATGATCCTATACCTAAAGGAAAGAAAATGGAGCTTTCTTTAAGAGAAAAGGAAAAACAGCTGGAACAGGATATGTTTAACGGACTTGTTCCAGGAGGTGGAGGACTTACAGTTCTTGAATTAGTGGAGAAATATGTAAGTCTTAAAATAGGGGTCAGACAGAGTACTTATGCTGGTTATAAGACGGTAATTAATCTGCTGAAAAAAGATGATTTTGGCAAAAAAAGAATCGACAAAGTGAAATTATCGGATGCGAAAGCCTGGTTGATCAAGCTTCAGAGGGTAGATGGAAAAGGTTATAGTTCAATTCATACTATCCGGGGAGTATTAAGACCGGCATTTCAGATGGCGGAAGAAGATGACTTGATTCGCAAAAATCCATTTGGCTTTGAACTGGTCAATGTTATTGTGAATGATAGTGTGAGAAGAGAAGCTGTCACAAGAAAGCAGGAGCGGGAATTTCTAAGATTCATAAAAGAAGATGCGCATTTTTGCAAGTACTATGATGCAATATTTATTCTCTTTAACACAGGACTTCGTATATCAGAGTTCTGTGGGCTTACAAAATCAGATTTGGATTTTAAAAACAAAAGAATACGGGTAAATCATCAATTACAGAGAACAAGTCAGATGCAGTATATCATTGAAAAGCCTAAGACAGAAAGTGGCGAGAGATATGTTCCAATGTCTGATGAGGTGGTGGCTTGTTTCAAGAGAATACTTAAGGACAGGGTCAATCCCAAAGTTGAACCGATGGTTGATGGAATGACAGGATTTTTATTCCTTGATAAGAATGATATGCCTATGGTGGCATTACATTGGGAAAAGTATTTCCAACATATTCGGGAAAAGTACAATAGCATATATAAGGTTCAGATGCCGCCGATTACACCACATGTGTGTCGCCATACATTTTGTTCTAATATGGCTAAGTCGGGAATGAATCCGAAGATGCTTCAGTATATTATGGGACACTCGGATATCAGTGTTACGATGAATACCTATACTCATGTTAAATTTCAGGATGCACAGGAAGATTTTCAAAAAGCAATTAATTCATAATGACCTGATGAAAATGAGAGAAAAATGGCTGAATGCCAGTATTTATCTTAATCCCCAATTTCTTACCTGTCGATTCCCAATGGCAGATTTGCCTTTGGTACAGACTTGAAATTTACCAAAGTTTTTACCAAAATTGATGACAAAAATATGCAAAGATATGCCAAAATATGCCAGAATAAGTGAAAAATGAAGAAAGGTAAAAAGGCTTGAAAAGCCCGAAAATACTGGAAATATGAGAAAAATCAAGATTTTATTTGTTTGCCACGGCAACATCTGCCGCAGCACCATGGCAGAAAGCGTTATGACATATTTAGTTAAACAGGCAGGGCTGGAGAATGATTTTTATATTAATTCAGCAGCAACCAGCCGAGAGGAGATAGGTAATCCGCCACATCATGGAACTGTGGCGAAGCTAAGGGCAGAAGGAATCCCGGTTATTCCACACAGGGCAGTGCAGATGACACTGAATGATTATGAGGAATATGATTACCTTATAGGAATGGATACAGAAAATATCCGTAATATGCAGCGTATATCAGGTGGCGACCCTGATGAAAAAATATATAAGCTGCTCACATTTGCAGGCTCTGGTATGGATGTTGCAGACCCTTGGTACACGGGAGATTTCGAGGCAACCTACAGAGATGTAAAAGCTGGATGTGAAGGACTGTTAAGTGTGCTTAGAGAAGAACTTGCGTAAGATAATATATAACAATTTTAAATATTGTACATTTCGCATAAAACATATTTTGCATGATATAATGAGCACAAAAGAAAAGGAAGCGGCTGCGAAGCAGGACGAAAGAGCGCGAAAGCGAGGGTCCGTGAGTGTAGGGTAGACAAAGAGTAAATTATGATATATTGAAATATATCTAAGGAATAAACAAAAACAACTTATTTTTCAGCATTTTTTAAGTGACTCAATTATAGTTGTAGAAGTTAAGTCGTAAATAAAATAGATATATTTCATGCATTATGTGTAATTTAGGTGTTAAATAATTATCTATAAATAAGCATATGAAGAAAAATGCACAAAAATAAGTTGTTTTCGTTTGTGCTTGAGATACATTTCAATAGATTACGCAAAATATGTTTTTCTAAAGCGGATATAATTGTACAATATTTTAAATTTACTCATTTATAACAATTACATTAATTATCAAGCAATAGAGCAATCAGCAGCAGGCATTTAGCAGCAAAAATTTTCAATTTTACATCTATTACATAATCAAATACAATCAAACAGAATATTTTCCCATTCCCTGCATAAACTGTACAAACAGATATGCAGGGGTTTTTATTTTTGAAAACTTATATTGAAGAAAGGGTTATTGATATTGCCAATTACATAATAGATAACAATGCAACCGTAAGAAAGGCTGCAAAGCAGTTTGGAGTCAGCAAGAGTACAGCGCATAAAGATGTTACCACAAGACTTTTAGAGATTAATCCAAAGCTTGCGGCGAGAGTGCGGAAAATACTTGATATTAACAAGCAGGAGCGTCATATACGTGGAGGTATGGCGACTAAGGAAAAATACGCACATCATTTACAATAGCGATATATCACAACAAATCGTCAGCAAAATATATATGCATTTAAGTATATTTTAATAATGTTCTGCCAACTATATAAATTAAAGGCATCAATAGTCAGAGTTATATTTTTAAATGTGTTTAATACATTTATTAATTGGTATCAGGTTGAGCCGGATGGACACTTGTCCAGTAATTGACAGGAGGAATACTACTTATGCAATATAATTCAGAAAACAATAGCAGCAGTTCGCAGCATAATTCACACAATACTACTGACAATAATTATAACGAAAATGTCTATTCTAAGTACACGTCATCCAATTTTGCGGGAGGTGTGCCTATGAATGAGCCGATGGCAGAAAGATACTGTTCGCCAGCATCGGATGCTTATAGTGAGGGGATAGTTGCGGGCTGTCTTGACAATCCGTGTATCCCTAAGGAGGGGGTTACAGCCCACAGACTTATGGAGCATAGAAAGCTGGAGATAAGAAAAGTTATAGGAAGGGAAATTCTTGACTCAAGAGGCAATCCTACTGTGGAGGCACAGGTGCTGCTTGCTGATGGAACAGTTGGACACGGAATGGTGCCAAGTGGAGCATCAACAGGCGCATTTGAAGCGGTTGAGTTAAGAGATATGAACCAGAAAAGGTATCTTGGCAGGGGCACGCTTAAGGCAGTCAACCATATAAATGTTGAACTAAATAATACAGTTCTTGCGATGGATGCCTCTGATACCTTCGGGATTGATAATGCAATGATAAAAGAGGATGGAACAAAGGATAAGTCAAGGCTTGGTGCCAATTCTATTCTTGCTGTGTCAATAGCATGTGCAAGGGCAGCGGCGGCATCACTTCATATGCCTCTGTACAAGTTTATAGGTGGAAATGCGGCAACAACTCTTCCAGTTCCTATGATGAATATCATCAATGGTGGAAGACATGCGGTTGGAAGTGACTTTCAGGAATATATGATAGTTCCGGCAGGTGCAAAATGTTTTCGTGAAGCACTCCGTATGGGAACAGAGGTGTTTCATTCGTTAAAGGATATATTATCAAGGAAAGGATATGCGGTTACTGTAGGTGATGAGGGTGGCTTTGCGCCAGATGTGGCTGATGCATTTGAAGTATTTGAGCTTCTTATGGAGGCAGTCAGGTCGGCAGGTTATGAACCGGGAAAGGATATATACTTTGCGATGGATGCCGCAGCTTCAGAGCTTTACAATGCAGAAAGCGGATTATATGAGTTTCCAAGAGAGTATCAGGCATCACATAACAGAAGCTTATGTTCGTGCAGGAATTCATCTGATAATGGTACAGAAAATGTAGATAAACCGGATAAGATAGTTTCTCCTGATTTGCCGGACACAGTCAATCCAACTGGCGATATTAAGCGTAATAGCAGGGAACTTGTCGATTATTACTCTAAAATTGTCGACAAATATCCTCTGATATCAGTAGAAGACCCACTTAACGAGGAAGATTGGGAAGGATGGAAGTATATCACAGACAAACTTGGCAGCCGTATACAGCTTGTTGGTGATGACTTGTTTGTGACGAATACAGAAAGACTTAAGAAGGGTATAGAGTCAGGCTGTGCCAATTCTATTCTTATAAAGTTTAATCAGATAGGAACTCTTACGGAAACGATTGAAGCAGTTAAGATGGCACATCGTGCCGGTTACACAGCCATATCAAGCCATCGTTCCGGAGAAACAGAGGATACAACAATAGCAGATATGGCGGTCGCCCTTAATATGGGGCAGATAAAGACAGGCGCACCATCAAGAGGAGAGCGTGTTGCGAAGTATAACAGGCTGTTACGAATAGAAGATGAGCTCGGAGCAGCAGCGGTATTTCCGGGAATAAGTGCGTTTGTGGGAATTAAGAATAGTTAAAAATCTGCTTATATGCCAGAAGGTGTTTCAATGATAATGCGTTAAGCTTTATCATTGAAACACCTTCTGGCATATAAGTGTGTGTTAGTTATTTTTATTATCCGGAGCTGTATTTTAAAAAATATTACTAAACTCATACCTTTATAACTACAAATGAGCAGGTACAGAAAAATGCACAAAAATAATTTGTTTTTGTTTGTACTTAAGATACGTTTCAATAGATTATAAAAATCTGATTTTCTAACGCGGACATACTTGTTCAATATTTTAAATTACTCAAACAAAACGTCATTAAGCCCCAATATTTATAGTATATAAACAAAATGCTATTCTCACGGCAATCTTAAATTACAAAAGCGAAACAATATTAAGTCCGCTGGTTTTAGAAAGGTCAACATATTCATCCACACACTGCACTATAGGCTGGTGGAGTGCGTTGTCATTGATAAGAACAACTTTTCCTGTGCGGCCATCGGATAACTTGACATTAGTTCCAATGTAAGAAGCTACTACATTTTTAAGAAATGGAATGACATATACAGGGTCAAACTTAGTGAAAGCATCCTGATACATCATCTTAACAACTTCAAACGGGCATATAGATGCACGGTATACGCGTGTGGCAGTCATGGCATCATAAACATCTGCAATAGTAATAATCTTTGCAATAACAGGAATGTCGTCACTTTTGAGCCCAAAAGGATAACCGCTTCCATCACATTTTTCATGGTGCAAAAGAACTGCTTCCTTAACAGGAAGTGGAAGGTCTTTATCCTTAATCTGCTCATACCCGAGATTAACGTGATGTTTCATAATCTCATATTCATTATCAGTGAGCGCACCGGGCTTATTAAGAATCTTATCAGGTACAAGAAGCTTGCCTATATCGTGAAGAAGTCCAGCAAGAGTAAGAATTTTAATATCTTCCTCACTAAAGTTAAGCCATTTACCAATGATAGAAGCTATGAGGGCGACATTGACTGAGTGGACATATGTAATGTCATTTTTATTTCGCATAGCATGAAGCATATCAAACATCTGTAAAGAGTTGCGGGCTTCGGAAACTATGTTCATAGTATCCGATACCATTGAGTCAGTATCTATAGACTCATCCGATGTCAGGAATGAATTAAGGTTATCTTTTACAGAGTCAACATTATGGTTGTATTCTGATTCAAAATGTTTGTATTCCTCAGAATTACGCACCTTTTCATAATAATTGGCGTTTTCCTTATCAGCATTGATTGAAGCCGCATTTCTTTCTGCCTGCGAAGCGGAATCTTCTTCTTCATTATAAATGTTTATTTCAAGCACATGCAGACTTGATATCTTTGCAATAAGTGACGGTGTAAGTACAGTATCTTTAGGTGCAAGCATAGAGCCATCGCTTAGTATAATGTCTCGCGAAAGCTTCATTCCAGCCTGCGCATCAAATATAAATATAGTAATGTCGTTCATAAAAACCTCCTGTTTTAGATACATACGATAAAAAAGAAAATGCCCACCTGCTGTAAAAAGTAAATAGTTTTAAAACATTTTTGTCTTTATGCCCTGTCAGTATCACGTTAAATTAAATATAAAATAATTATAAAATTAATAAAGTAAAAAGTCAATTCTACTTGACGTAGAAGAATATATTGTGTAATATCTGTGGTAGATTACGGATGGTGTGATTATCTGACGGATTATCAGCTATATGGTATGTCAGATATTAAGGCGGTTAAGTGACATTTGAGGTATATTAATGTACGCAGATGAGTCTGGCTGTCAAAGGTTTTGCCAGCGTAGTCATAAATGAATATATGATTATATCCCTTATTTAGAGCGGTGGAGATACATAGGATCTGAGAAGCCCGGCAACCCCTTATAAGCGATGTGTGGATATGAATTCATGTTTATATCCGTATCACATTTATATATGAGAAAGGAAGGTGCCAACCTGAGCGAGATTATTCGAACAATGAGAGGATTTCGAAGCAGATTTCGGGTCCCTTCAAGGGACCTTTTTCTATGCATAGATATATATAAATGTATGTAAAAAACGGACATACAATTTAAATTATAATTATGCATCCATACGGAATTAGGATATAAGCATGTCGTATTATGCTTTGTGGTGTGTTATATCAGGCATAATCGGAGACACTTAGTAACATGGAAGTTTATTTTAAGAGAAGGAGAATGACTAACACAATGGAAAAAAGATTATTTACTTCAGAGTCAGTAACAGAAGGACATCCAGATAAAATCTGCGACCAGATATCAGATGCAGTACTTGATGCACTTTATGCGCAGGACCCATATTCAAGAGTTGCATGCGAAACACTTACAAATACAGGTTTCGTTATGGTAATGGGTGAGATTACAACAAAGGCAAATGTTGATATTCCACAGATTGTACGTGATACAGTTGTTGAGATAGGTTATGACAGTTCAGAAAAGGGATTTGATGGTAACACTTGTGCTGTTATGGTTGCACTTGATAAGCAGTCTGCAGATATAGCTATGGGTGTTGATAAGGCACTTGAAGCTAAGGAAGGCATTGATAAAGAAGATGACGACCTCGGTGCTGGAGATCAGGGTATGATGTTTGGTTATGCTACTAATGAAACAGAAGAATATATGCCATACTCAGCAGCGCTTGCACAGAAGCTTTCTAAGCAGCTCACAAAGGTTCGTAAGGACGGCACATTAAGCTACTTAAGACCAGATGGAAAGACTCAGGTAACAGTTGAATATGATGAAAACAATAAGCCAATCCGTCTTGATGCAATCGTTGTATCATCACAGCATGCGCCAGAAGTATCACAGGAACAGATTCACGAAGATATCAAGAAGTATGTTATTGATGCAATTGTTGACCCAGCTATGGTAGATGCTGATACTAAGATATTTATCAATCCAACAGGACGTTTCGTTATAGGTGGACCTAACGGAGATTCAGGTCTTACAGGCAGAAAGATTATCGTAGATACTTACGGTGGAGCTGCAAGACATGGTGGTGGAGCTTTCTCTGGTAAGGACTGCACAAAGGTTGATCGTTCAGCAGCATATGCAGCACGTTATGTAGCTAAGAACTTAGTTGCAGCAGGTATTGCTGACAGATGCGAAATCCAGCTCTCATATGCAATCGGTGTTGCACATCCAACATCTATCTGCGTTGACACATTTGGCACAGGTAAGTTAAGCGATGAGAAGATTGTAGAAATCATCAGAGAGAACTTTGATTTAAGACCAAATGGAATTATTAAGATGCTCGACTTAAGAAGACCTATCTACAAGCAGACAGCAAGCTATGGTCACTTTGGACGTACAGATCTTAACCTTCCTTGGGAGAAGTTAGATAAGGTTGATGCACTTAAGAAGTATCTTTAAAATATAGGGGCGTTTAGTATACATTCATAATTATAATGTTGACGAACGGACGACTTAATAAAGCTACACGTAGCTGGTATACATCAACGATGCCAGCTACGTGTAGCTTTATTATGTCTGTCTGTGCTGCTTCTTATACTTTCCTTTAGTTCTCAGCAACGATTTGACAAGGAGGTCAAATCGAGCGAAAACAAAACACGGATGTTTTTAATCAATGCCATCCCTAAACACCAATATTTATAAAAAAATTATATTTTTTCTCATTAAGTACTTTTAAAATTCCTTATTTATGTATATAATGTTGATTAGCTATGAAAAGTATTTTTTATTGCTAATATATTAATGAGATACATTTATTTGCATATGTTTATATAATGATACCAGGGGCAAAAGGTCTAAATCCACATGAGCCTGCTCATAGGTGGGTGAATGACCTTGTGACCAGACCCAATATGAGCATAAAAGTGAGATGATAGTCCCACGATATGCGAATATTGGGGGATTGTGGGAGTGCGCAGCACGGAACAATCCGTAGGTATCATAGTGGAATTATAATTAAGACAATATTAATATGCAGATTAGACATAATTGACGATAACAGAGATAGAAAGTTGAAGATTTAGGAGGAGAAAAGATGTTATCAACTGATATTGGAATCGATTTGGGTACTGCAAGTATTCTTGTATATATAAAGGGTAAGGGCGTTGTTTTAAAGGAACCTTCAGTTGTCGCATTTGACAGAGATACTAATAAGATTAAGGCTATCGGCGAGGAAGCCCGTCTGATGCTTGGTAGAACACCTGGTAATATCGTGGCGGTAAGACCACTTCGTCAGGGCGTTATTTCAGATTATACAGTTACAGAGAAGATGCTTAAGTACTTCATCCAGAAGGCTATCGGAAGAAGAATGCTTAAGAAGCCTAGAATAAGTGTATGTGTGCCTTCTGGTGTTACAGAAGTAGAGAAGAAGGCAGTTGAGGATGCAACTCTTCAGGCAGGTGCAAGAGAGGTTGCTATTATTGAGGAACCTATAGCAGCAGCTATCGGTGCAGGTATTGATATATCAAGACCTTGCGGTAATATGATAGTTGATATTGGTGGTGGTACTACAGATATCGCTGTTATTTCACTTGGAGGTACAGTTGTAAGTACTTCTATCAAGATTGCAGGTGATGATTTTGATGAAGCACTTGTAAGATATATGAGAAAGAAGCATAATCTTCTTATAGGTGAAAGAACAGCAGAAGATATTAAGATAAAGATTGGTTCAGCTTATCCACGTCCAGAGGTTGTCAAGATGAATGTAAGAGGACGTAACCTTGTTACAGGTCTTCCAAAGACAGTTGAGGTAACTTCAGAAGAGACAGAGGAAGCTTTAAAGGAAGCTACATCACAGATAGTTGAGGCAGTTCACAGCGTGTTAGAGAAGACACCACCAGAACTTGCATCAGATATCGCAGACAGAGGTATCGTTCTTACAGGTGGCGGAAGTCTCCTTTCAGGATTAGAAGAACTTATAGAATCAAAGACAGGAATTAACACTATGACAGCAGAAGACCCTATGACAGCAGTTGCCATAGGAACAGGTAAGTTCATAGAATTCCTTGCAGGTTACAGAGAAGATTAGGAAAAGAGGTCAGGTATGGTAAGAGGTTTATATACTGCTTACACAGGATTAGTGAATCAGCAGAGAAGACTTGATATAGTGTCGAATAATCTTGCAAATGCAACAACAACCGGATATAAGAAGGAAGGCGTTACAACACAGAGCTTTGATTCTGTATACGGAATTAAGATTAATGATGCTACAGTTGGCTATATGAATCAGAGTATAGGCAGCATGAGTCTTGGTGCAAAGATAGGAGAAACATACAGAAGCTGGGATCAGGGTTCCCTTAGAAACACAGACAGCGATTACGATTTCGCACTTTCAGGACAGGGATTTTTCTCTATCTCATTTACTAATAAAGCAGGTGAAACATCAACACTTTATACCAGGGATGGATCTTTCCAGATGAATCAGGAGGGTTATCTGGTTACCAAGGATGGTGATTATGTATTGGGTGAAGGCGGCAACCCTATACAACTTCCTACAGATGTATCGCAGCTTACAGTCGATTCGACAGGAGGTATATATGCGGATGGACAGTATGTAGATACATTTGGAATTGTTGATTTTGAAGATTATAACTACATAGAGGCTTATGGTGAGAATCTCTATAGGGCAGTTGACGGAGCAGTTACAACTGATTCCACAGCAGCAGTTAATCAGGGATATATTGAGGCATCTAATATTAATGTTGTGACAGAAATGGTCGATATGATTAATATATCCAGAGAGTATGAAAGTAATCAGAAGATTGTCAACGCCATAGATGAGATGTTAGGAAAGATGGTCAGCATATCTGAGTTGTAGATCCTGTTTATAATGGACAGCTTTATAATGCAGATTAATTCATAAATATCAGCCTTGGTAAGCTCACATTTATGTGTAGCTGCAACAGGCTGTGTGTGGCGGAAGTGAATTGTGCCACGTATTTAAGTAGTTGTTGTGTTTTAGGTGAATTCCGGAAGGAAGAGATGAAGTTAAATTAAGCTTAAGACGTCATATATTAAAATGTTTATATATCATACAAAATATATATAAAGTATAATTGCTTTGTATGATAATCAGGAGGAATAAGCACTATGATGAGATCATTATGGACTGCTGCATCGGGTATGATGGCGCAGCAGACAAGTGTAGATACAATATCGAATAACCTTGCTAATGTTAATACAGTAGGTTATAAGTCAGAATCAACAGAATTCAAGTCATTGTTATATCAGAATCTTCAGGCGAAGACAACATCAGCCAATGGTGAAAATAAGCCAGTATCTGCACAGGTTGGACTTGGTTCAAGAGTAGTATCGGTTACATCACATTATACACAGGGCGCTATGAATGCGAGTGAAAGTTCAACAGACTTTGCTATTAATGGTGATGGCTTCTTTGCAGTACAGAATGAGAACGGAGATACAGTATACACACGTAATGGTAACTTTTATTTCTCAACAGCAACAGAAGGTATGATGTTATGTACGGCAGATGGCTATCCTGTATTAAGTACAGATGGACAGCCAATAGTACTTACAGATGATTATAATGCATCAAAGGTAAAGGTTGATAAGGAAGGTAATATCCAGTATCCGGGTGATGATGGTAATCTTGAGAATATCGGAATTAAGATAGGACTTTTCCAGTTCACTAACCCATCAGGTCTTGAGAAGCTTGGAGGCACTTATCTTGCAGAAACAGATGCATCTGGTATTCCACTTAATGAGGAAACAGATGATGTTGGCAAGAAGAGTGAGTTAAGACAGAATTATCTTGAGGCATCTAATGTTGAAGTTGCAACAGAGATGGTTAACCTTATAACAGCACAGAGAGCATACGAACTCTGTTCTAAGGCTATAACAACAACAGATACCATGATGGAGCAGGCAAACGCACTTAAGAGGTAATTAAGCCTATGCATTTGCAGGAATGGAGATTATTATGGATTATATGACAGGTATTAATACAAGTTATGCGGATACATATGATAAAACTTCATCAGACCTTACTGATAAGATAACAGGCACAGACTTTTCAAAGGCATCAGATGATGAGCTTATGAGTGTGTGCAAGGACTTTGAAAGTTACTTTGTAGAGCAGATGCTTAAGTCCATGGAAAAGATGGCTAAGATAGATTCAGACGATGATGACAGCAGCACATCACTGTTTAACAGTATGGCTTCTATAGGAGGAGATTCAGATTCTGCCATGAGCACACTTGGAAGCTACTTCGGTGATGAAATGATTAAGAATTATGCCCAGTTATTTACAGAAACTAACAATGGAAAGGGACTTGGCATAGCACAGACACTTTATGAGCAGATGAAACGTAACTATTCAGTGGACGAGGCATAGCTTATATAAAAAGTTATAAAGAGAGGAAAAGCAGATTGGATTACGAGTCTGTTAAGTATGTAGAAGGTTTTGTAGAGAATATTATCTTTCGTAATGGGGATAATGGCTACACAGTTTTTGAAATAAAATACAAAGGTGAAGATGTTACCTGTGTTGGCACTTTAAGCAGTGTTGACACAGGTGAATTTATAGCTGCGGATGGAGATTTTGTAAAACATCCATCATACTATACAATGCAGTTTAAGATAACTTCTTATGAGTTCAAAACGCCTACGGATGCGGAGTCTGTAAAGCGTTATCTGAGTTCTGGTGCAATCAAGGGTATAGGCGCAAAGATGGCTGAACGAATAGTTAAAGAATTCGGTGAGCAGACATTTGAGGTGCTTGACAAAGAACCAGAACGTCTGGCAGGTATTAAAGGAATAAGTTATAACAAGGCGATGGATATAGCGCAGCAGTATGCTGGTAAGAGAGATACCAGAAAGGCTGTTATGTATCTTCAGGATTATGGCATCCAGATGAATCTTGCTAACAAAATATTCAAAAAATACGGCAACAGCATATACACGATTATCACAGATAATCCATACAGGCTTGCAGATGATATTGAGGGTATAGGCTTTAAAAAAGCAGATGCTATTGCAACGAAGGTCGGAATTAAAGGTAATTCGGACTTCAGAATAAAAAGCGGTATGTTGTATTGTCTTAATCAGGCGACATTACAGGGGCATACATACCTGCCATATGATATGTTAAAGACTCAGGCAGAGCAGCTTTTAGATGTTAAGATAGAAGATTATGAACATTTTATAAGTGACCTTGCCATAGATAAGAAGATTGTTATCAAGAAAAATGTGGCAGAGGATAATTCTGATACCACAGATGAGGATGAGCATAACCAGTGGAATGTATATTCGGCAATGTATTACCGTATGGAGCAGAATGTAGCGAAAAATCTGCTTGAACTTAATATACAGTGTGATGAGAATGTTGAAAATGTATATGAAAGAATTGCTGACATTGAAAAAACAGAAAATATAGAGCTTGACGATATACAAAAGCAGGCGGTTGTTGATGCTGCACTTAATGGACTTGTGATTATCACAGGTGGTCCCGGTACAGGAAAGACGACTACTATTAATGCCATAATCAAGTATTTTGAGATGGAAAGACTTGATATAAGGCTTGCTGCACCGACGGGAAGGGCGGCTAAGCGTATGACAGAAACCTGTGGTGTGGAGGCACAGACACTTCACAGACTTCTTGAGATAGCAGGTGGTGGGCTTGCAGAGCTTGATGGTGAAAAACGAAGTGCATCAGCGGGGCTTGGTATGCATTTTAACAGGGATCAGGAAAATCCTCTTGAGGCGGATGTCATCATAGTCGATGAGATGTCAATGGTTGATATTAATATTATGAATGCGCTTCTTAAGGCGGTTCCTGTAGGAACAAGACTTATACTTGTCGGGGACGTTGACCAGCTTCCAAGTGTCGGTCCCGGAAATGTGTTAAAGGACATTATATATTCTGAGTGCTTTAATGTCGTAAAGCTCGAAAAAATATTCAGACAGGCGGCAGAAAGTGAAATAATAACCAATGCGCACAGGATAAATAAAGGAGAACAGGTTACACTTAATAAGTACAGCAAGGACTTTCTTTTTATACACAGACATGGTGCTGAGGCGATAATAGCTGCATTAAAGACTGTTGTGAAAGAGAAGCTTCCTAAGTATGTGGATGCGGACGTAAGTGAAATTCAGGTACTTACGCCATCAAGAAAGTCGGCGGTCGGGGTGGAGAGGCTTAACACAGTCCTTCAGGAATATCTTAATCCAGCAAGTGCGGCAAAGATGGAGAAAAAGCATGGCGATACGCTTTTCAGGGAAGGCGATAAGGTTATGCAGATAAAAAACGATTATCAGCTTGACTGGATGAAAAGAAATAATAACGGAATTGTTATTGAACAGGGCAGTGGAGTATTTAACGGTGATACGGGAATAGTTAAGGAGATAGTTCCATTTAACAAAAGTATGACTGTCAGGTTTGAAGATGGAAGATATGTGGAGTACAGCTTTGATAATCTTGACGAGCTTGAACTTGCGTATGCGATAACTGTGCACAAGGCGCAGGGAAGTGAATATCCGGCAGTTATTATTCCTATGTATACAGGACCAAGGATGCTTATGAACCGCAATATTCTGTATACAGCCATCACAAGAGCCAGAAAGTGTGTGTGTATGATAGGCGAGGAGGATATATTTATGCAGATGGCAGCCAATGAGTCAGATGCCAGAAGATATACCTCACTTGATATGCGTATACGTGAGCTGGCACAGGGGATGGAGTTTTAATAATTAATAGCATATTAGCAATGTGTATAACTTAATGGGGGATTAATGAAAAATAAAGGGGATATACTTAGTATTAAGGGAGATAGTGCATCGTATAAAGGTGCAGAAAATGTAATAAAAAATATAATAAACGGCATAGAGGATGCTGTATTTCCACCTGCATGTCCGATTTGTTCAAAACCGAGAGTGATAAGAGGTGGAAAAAGACTGGATATATGTCCTTGGTGTTATGATAACATAAAGTATGTTAAGGAACCAACCTGTATAAAGTGCGGTAAGGCACTGGAGGATAATGACAGAGATTACTGCACTGACTGCACGAAAACAAGGCATTTATACGACCAGGCAATAAGCCTGTATGAGTATTCAGATGGCATAAAGCAGTCCATATACAGATTTAAGTACCGCAATAAAAGGGAGTATGCAGATGTGTATGCTGCTGAGATTGCAAGGGAATGTGGCATAGTTATAAATATGTGGGAACCGGATGTTATTATTCCTGTTCCGATACACAAGGAAAGGTACAGGCAGAGAGGGTATAATCAGGCAGGGCTTATTGCATGCAGCCTTTCAAAGAAACTTCATATACCAGTCGATGAGAATTATATTATCCGTGTTAAGAAAACAACCCCTATGAAGGAACTTAATAACATAGAAAGAGTTAAAAATCTTCAAAATGCTTTTCAAATATATTATAATGGTATAAGATATAATAAAGTATTGATTGTTGACGACATATATACAACGGGAGCGACTATAGATGCATGTGCAAAGTGTCTTAAAGAGTATGGTACAGACAATGTATATGCAATAACATTGTGTATAGGGAATGGTTTCTAGGGCTTACTGATTTTTGGATGTTGCAGACATCAGGTTGTAGAATTAATGACAGCGGCTTTTATATAGGGTTATACATTTGTGGGAATTGATATTGTATACATATATGAATATAGACAGAAGAAGTGACAATATGCTGGATTGGAGGATATTATGGAAGTAAGAAACTGTAAAATGTGTGGAAGGTTATATAATTTTGTAGGTGGACCAGGACTTTATCGTAATTTATGCCCTAATTGTGTGGAAAGAATGGAGGACAAGTTTCAGGATGTTAAGGAATATATAGATGAGCATCCGGCAGCAACTATCAACGAAGTATCAGAGGAATGTGATGTAAGTGCAAGGCAGATAGAACAGTGGATAAGACAGGAAAGACTTATGATAACTGAGGGTTCGTCTATCGGAATTACATGTGAGAGATGTGGAGTATCAATAAAATCAGGAAGATTTTGCGAAAGATGTAAGAATAAGATGGCTAATAACTTAGGCTCTATGTATGGGGAGTCTAATGCTGCCGTAGAGAATATGGAAAAGAGAGCAAGAGCAGAAGCTAAGATGAGATATTTCGACTCATAATAGTGTGCATAAAACGAGTTGTATCAGAAAAAGATAACGAAAAGCTGAGTGTTTTTGGCTTTAAGATTATAGGTAGAATGCCCGGAGGCTTAAGAAAGTGGAAGTGTTCTTAGGCCTGCAAGGCGGGGCTAAAAGTCCAATGCCTGATTATGCAAGCATAAACGGCTTTTCTGATATTTTGCTCCATTACATCATAATAATAAAATCAGGTTTTTATATGAATTAAAATCAGTTGATAACTGATTAACAGTAGTAAATTTTTAACAATCTTAAATAATCCCCAATATATATGAATAAGTAACAGAATAAGTGGAAAACATATTAACATCACAAGCAATGAGTGCATAAGTGTAGTGAGCAGCTTGGTTATTATATTGTGCATTATATGTGCAGAATGGAGGTTAATATGGATAAGCGTAAAAAGAATACGGTAAAGATTGTGTCTACAGTTATTTCGCTGGGAATAATTGCAGCGCTTATTATTGGCGTTGTTTCAGTCATAAAAAGTGTCAATGCCAACAGAGGGGGCAATAATAACATAGTCAATCTGAATGAAACCGAAGAGAATGTTGCGATAAAAACAGAAGATGTAACCGATGAGATAGATGAGCTGGGAACAGAAGAAATACTACAGGAGGCCAATGCAAGAGGCAGAATGGCAGAGGACAGCGATATATCTGCAACTGAAAGCACAACAGTTGCAGCTAAGGCTGATAAGGAAAATGTGACAGAAGAACCTACAGTTCCACCAACAATGTCATCAGAGGAGGTTATGGCGGAGGCTATGAAGAGTTTTTCTTTTGATGAGAGCAATAAGCTTGCATGGCCGGTATTAGGACATATTACTCTTGATTACAGTATGGATGAAACTGTGCTTTTTAAGAGCCTTGGTGTATACAAATGCAGTCCTGGAATTATTATAAGCTCAGAAGTAGGAGCTAATGTAGGAGCTGCGGCTTCTGGAATAGTCACAGACGTTGCAGAACTTTCAGAGACTGGCACAACAGTGACAGTTTCAATCGGTAATGGATATGAAACAACAACAGGTCTTATAGAAAATGTTAATCTAAGAAAAGGTGATAAAGTTGTTGCAGGCCAGCTTATAGGTACCGTGGCAAGCCCTAGTGCATATTATATAGAAGAAGGTCCTGGAGTGTACTTTAAGCTCACACAATATGGAGAACCTGTCAATCCTGATGCATATTTTGTGGAGTAGAAAAACTAGCGCCTGCTTTAACATTATACGTTATAACAATAGCTGAAGTATCAGGAAGCTGCTGATATATGGTGTAATTCCTATCCCCGGTAACATGCCACAGGTCTGGCATAGCTATATTATCTATATACGGTATAGCAGGCGCTTTATATATAATTTTTTAATTGTAGGATTGTGTATCACGGAACAATCCGTAGGCATCAAAGTTGGGGAATTTTGACCCCGACATCATTGTATAATACCAGATAAAAATGTAACTTAAGAATGAAGAGAACACTGCTCTATAAGTTCCATAATTATAGGTATGGCATTGCTTTCTTTGCTCTTTGCCATATTGTTAATGTAAGAGTGTCTGTTTTCATACAGTTCATTAACAGCATTTAAAAGAGACTCAGGTGTAAGGTCTTCTTCAAATATAACACTTGAATATCCGTGTTCTTTAAAGGACTTTGCATTAAGTATCTGGTCGCCACGGCTTGCATTAGCAGATAGCGGAATTAAAAGATTAGGCTTCTTTAAAGCAAGCAGTTCACATATAGAGTTAGCGCCTGCCCTTGATATGACAATATCACTTATGGAGAAGAGGTCACGCATCTGCTCGCTGATATATTCAAACTGCACATAACCATTAATATTATTAAGTGAAGCATCTGTTTTGCCTTTTCCACAAAGGTGTACAACCTGAAACTTCTTTAAAAGTTCAGGAAGAATTTTTCTTACAGCTTCATTTACATGGACAGCACCAGTACTTCCGCCAACAACCATAATAATAGGTTTATCTGGTGTGAAGTTACATAATTCAAGTCCGGCGAGCTTGTTGCCAAGAAGAAGCTCCTGTCTTATAGGAGAACCTGTAAGGACGGCCTTATCTTTAGGAAGATACTTGATAGTTTCAGGAAAGTTGCAGCATATACGTGTTGCTTTTCTCATGGCTATCTTGTTGGCAAGTCCAGGTGTCATATCGGATTCATGTATTATAACGGGAATGTGCTTATGACCCGCTGCAAGTACAACAGGAACAGACACAAAGCCACCCTTTGAAAATACTATATCAGGCTTAATGCGGCGCATAAGCTTTCTTGCCTGAAAGTAACCTTTAATAACTCTGAAAGGGTCGGTAAGGTTCTTAAAGCTCTTATATCTTCTTAACTTTCCGGATGATATTCCATAGTAAGGTATATCAAGACTTTCAATCAGACTTTTTTCAATTCCATTGTATGAACCAATATAGAATACTTCATATCCAGCCTCTTTAAGGCTTGGAAGCAGAGCTATATTAGGTGTTACATGACCAGCAGTTCCACCGCCGGTAAGTACTATTTTCTTCATTATTAATCCTCATTTCCGCGCACTCATATGAGGTGCTTACATTTTATGTGCAAATCTTTCCTTAAAGCTGCAATGCTTACATAAAGGCTCTACAGCGTATTTATTATGAAAACCTTTGATGAATTCGACACTTCGTTTACACTCAAGAATATCCTTAAGCGGGGTGTCAAATATATTGCCAAGCTTCATAACACCGTTGCCATCAAGACAGCATGGAGTTACAGTGCCATCGCTTAGTATAGCGATATGTGTTCTAAGCCCTTGACAGAAGCCGCGCTCATTACAGTAAGTGCTGTTAAGCTCAGGCCATTCAAAAGGACTTTGGACATTGACATATAAATGTCTTTTTATTGTACAGTTGCGCTTATTAAAAAGTGTTGGTTCTTTTTTGGTATTCCATAGTCGCAGGGATATTTCGGTTTCTGTCTTTTCTAATATCTCTTCACAGGAATAAAAAAGCTCATTAATATAGTTGTCCATATCTATGCAGTCGTTGTCATCAGCACTGTGCATAGATACATTTATCTGGTGTACAGGCTGCTTTATAAGTGTGTAAAGCTTCTTATAAAGCAGAGTTCCATTAGTCGTTAAGTTGACTGTCATATTGGCATCACTGCACATTGAAAGAATAGTTTCAAGTTCAGGATGCAGCATAGGTTCACCTTTTACGTGCAGATAAATGTAATTCGTATACGGCTTGACTTCATCAAGAATATGTCCGAATTCTTCAATCGACATAAAGTGAGGTGGACGTTTTGTTTCCTGACAGAACGAACACTTCAGGTTGCAGGTGCTTGTAATTTCTATATATATTCTTTTGAAACGGCTTACTGAACCCATATTATCTCCATTCCGCAGGTATAATTAATTTATAGTAAAGTATTTAAGAGTAACTATTAATATGCAATCTATAAATGAGCAGATACACAAAAATGCACAAAAATAATTTGTTTTTGTTTGTACCTTAGATATATTTCAATAGATTATGAAAAATCTGCTTTTTAACACAGACATACTTGTGCAATATTTTAAATTTGCTCACTTATAGATGCAATTTCCAAATCAGCTTATGGTATATAAATAAATTTATTCAGGGTTAATTTGTAAGTTGCAAATTATATAAGTATTGCTGTACATATAATAGGTTACATTAGTTAGCTTTTGCAAGATACTGCTCAAGTGCATTGGCAAGCTGGTCAGGACATGATGTTGGCTTAAAACCGCACTTAATACCTTTCATACGCTTGATAGCTTCGTTGACATCCATGCCTTCAACAAGAGCAGCAACGCCCTGTGTATTACCAGAACATCCTCCCTCAAACTTAACACCAGTAACTTTATTATCAACTACATCAAATTCTATAGAACGTGAGCACACGCCTTTTGTTGTATACTTCATAATTATATTCCGCCTTTCTGTATATTAGATATTAATTATTTACATCGTTATATATTAACATGATGTAAGGTGCAAAAGGTCAAAAAGTCTTTCGTGCCTGCACAATAAGACTTTTGAACTTGAGACCTTTACATCTTAACATTATAAAGGATAACATACAAGAGAGGATTATATGAATTGTAAAGCAGGAATTAAATAGAGGTGGGATTATTTAAGGGGCTGTCATATTAAGAATTATTTATTGAGTATATTAATAAGTGTTTTTTAATGATTATGATATAATGTATATTTTTTATTACTATACTTCAGATATAATAAAATAAGGGTATATAATTTAAGAAGTTGAATAGAAAGATTTACTGTGTTAGTATAATAATGTTAGTGCGAATTTATGAGTATAGAGCCAGAAAAGAGTAAATAAGTACATAATATTTAAAGAAAAAGGATGGTATAATCATGATAGGTATTATAGGAGCGATGGATGAAGAGGTAGCCCAGATCGTGGAAGTTATGCAGGTTGAGCGTGAAGAAAGCAAGGCTTGTATGACATTTAAGGCTGGAAAGCTTAATGGTAAGGATGTTGTAGTTGTAAGGAGCGGAATTGGTAAGGTTAATGCTGCTGTATGCACACAGATATTAGTAGATGACTTTAATGTGGATTATGTTATCAATACAGGAATTGCAGGTTCTTTAAAGGCAGAGATTAACATAGCAGATATTGTTATATCAAGTGATGTACTTCACCATGATATGGATGCAACAGGCTTTGGATATCCTTTAGGACAAATTCCAAGAATGGAAGTATTATCATTTGAAGCAGATAAGAAGCTTATAGAGCTTGCTGATAAAGCCTGCAAAAAGGTTCTTCCAGAGATAGGAACACATATCGGACGTGTTGTCAGCGGCGACCAGTTTATATCAGATAAGACAGTTAAGGAAAGAATATCATCTAACTTTGACGGATATTGTACAGAGATGGAAGGCGCAGCCATAGCACAGGCAGCTTATCTTAATAAGGTTCCATTTGTAATCTTAAGAGCCATATCAGACAAGGCAGATGACAGCGCAACAATGGATTATCCTACATTTGAGAAGCAGGCTATAGCTAATTCGGTTAAGCTTATTAAGGAATTAGTAGCTACAGTGTAATGTGCGTTAGCAATGAACCGTGCCAGATAAAAGCATAAAAAAGAACTGTGCTTGCACAGAGTTATTTTTATGCTTTTGTCGGACAGGGTGAATGCCCGACAGTCTAAGAAAGCAGGGGGGTCTTGGACTTGCATTGCTGGTAGATAATCTAAGCTATAATTAGCGCAAAAGAAAAGGGAAAATTATAAAAATAAGCGGGGTGTGACACTTACACTCCGCTTATTTCACATTGTCCGTCTGCCACTTATAATAACATTACCAGATATTATAAGTGGCAGCCACCAGACATCAGTTTAATTATATTTATTATATATTAAGTAACTCACTATATACCTTAAGTGCTCCGTCAGTATCATGTGCAAGCACGCGCTTAGCAAGCACCTTTCCAAGCTGTACGCCTTCCTGGTCGAAGCTGTTTATATTCCATAAGAAGCCCTGGAACATAATCTTATTCTCAAAGTGTGCAAGAAGAGCACCAAGAGTTTCAGGAGTGAGGGCATCACCTGTTATTATGCTTGAAGGTCTGCCACCCTTGAAGTTCTTGTTAAGATTATCGTCAGACTTTCCACAGGCAAATGCAACAATCTGGGCTGCTACATTGGCACATAACTTCTGCTGGCTTGTGCTGTCCTGAATAGTAACATCATTTTCAAGCTGGCTGTTTCTAAAGCCGATGAACTGAAGAGGAACAATGTTAGTACCCTGATGTAAAAGCTGATAGAATGAGTGCTGTCCGTTAGTACCCGGTTCACCAAATATAACAGGACCTGTAGGATAATCTACCGGCTCACCAAATCTGTTTACAGACTTACCGTTAGACTCCATATCAAGCTGCTGTAAATGAGCTGGAAATCTGCTTAAGCCCTGTGAGTAAGGAAGTACTGCTGTACATTCATAACCGAGTACATTGCGCTCATATACGCCGATGAGGGCATCAAGCATTTCTGGATTCTTGAGTGGGTCGCTGTTCATAGAAAGCTTATCTTCCTTGGCAGCGCCATCAAGAAATGCTGCAAATACTTCTGGCCCGAAAGCAAGTGATAATACAGCACCGCCTACAGAAGAGGTAGAAGAGAAACGTCCTCCGATATAATCATCCATAAAGAATGCATCAAGGTAATCAGAGCTCTTTGCAAGAGGTGAAGTTTCGCTTGTTACAGCAATCATATGCTTTGTCGGTTCAAGACCTGCCTTCTTTAAAGCATCCTTAACAAAAGACTCATTAGTAAGAGTTTCAAGAGTAGTACCTGACTTAGATACAAGTATAAATAATGAATGTGCAACGTCAATAGAAGCAAGTACTGCTGATGCATCATCCGGGTCAACATTACTTATGAACTTAGCCTCCATCTTGAAGGAGTTGTTCTTCTTAGCCCAGTTTTCAAGGGCTATGTACATCGCACGAGGACCTAAGTCACTTCCGCCGATACCTATCTGTACTACAGTTGTAAACTTTTCACCGGCAGCATTGGCGATCTCACCGCTATGTACCTTATTGGCAAATTCAGCGATACGTTCCTGCTGTGTCTTATAGAAAGTTCTCTTGTCAACGCCGTCAGCTTCTACAGCTTCACCGAGCTGGCCGCGTGTCATATGGTGAAGAACAAGTCTTTTCTCACCAGTGTTTACAACTTCGCCGTTATAAAGAGCTGCAAACTTATCAGCAAGCTGTGCTTCATCTGCAAGCTTTACGAGCTTGTCTAATACATCTGAGTCTACCTGCTTGGCAGCATAATTGTAGTTAAGTCCCTCTGCCATAGGTATGTTAAAGCTCTTAACCCTGTCAGCGCCAGACTCTCCAGACATAGCAGATACAAGGTCTACAGCTTTAGTATCCTTAAGCTCCTTAAAAGACGCAAGTGTATCCAGATTGTTCCAATTAATCATAAATATATATCCTCCTTTTAATCGTACAAATATTATAATAATTATACTATTATTATTTGTCGAAAACAAGGAAAACACGCTATGTTATGTAAGAAAAAATACGTTGAAAAATATATATTGTGGAAGTATAATGTTGATAGAAAAGTTTTGTAATACATATTACTAAAAGTTGAGGCTTTTAAGAAATGGAGGCAGCTTATGAAAATACTTATGTTAGACTCATCTACATATGGTGATGATGTCAATATTGACAAGTACTATGAACTTGGAGAGGTTAAGAGTTATTCCACAAGTACAAGAGAAGAGGCTCTTAAAAGAGTGAATGAGTACAATCCGGAGGTTGTTATTATCAATAAGATAGTGGCTGATAAGGAATTTATTGATGCAGCGCCGGCACTTAAGATGATAGCAGAAACAGCAACAGGATATAACAATATTGATGTAGCTTATGCAAAGGAAAAGAATATAAGAGTAGCTAATGTTGCAGGTTATTCAACAGATTCAGTAGTCCAGCACACATTTGCGCTTGGATTATATCTCATAGAAAAGATGAGTTATTATGATGATTATGTTAAGTCAGGTGAATATGCAAAATGTCCGATTTTTTCACATTTTTCAAATGTATTCCACGAACTTACAGGAAAGACATGGGGTATCGTAGGACTTGGAACTATAGGCAAGGGTGTGGCTAAGATTGCAGCTGACTTTGGATGCAGGGTTATATATTATTCTGCGAGCGGCAGGACACAGGATGTTCCTTATGAAAGAAAAGAACTTGATGAATTTTTGAAAAAATCGGACATCGTGTCTATACATGCACCACTTAATGATAAGACTAATAATCTTTTCGACAGTGCAGCATTTGATAAGATGAAGACAAGTGCGATATTACTTAATCTTGGACGTGGTCCTATAGTTAATGATGCTGATCTTGCAGATGCGCTTGATGCCGGAAAGATAGCCGGTGCAGGACTTGACGTGCTTGGAAAAGAGCCTATAGAAGCAGACAATCCACTTCTTAGAATAAAGGACAGCACTAAGCTTGTTATAACACCTCATGTTGCATGGGGAACAGTTGAAGCAAGAACAAGGCTTATGGATGAAGTGTATGAGAATATTGTTGCATTTACTAAGGGCGAGAAGAGAAATGCAGTAGAATAATGGCGGTTTGAGTTGTTTTAAGCTTGCGTGAATTATAGGATAATGAAGCAGGATGAACATAATAATGTAATTAAAATGTCTTAAAAAGGAAAAAATCTGGAAATAACGGGTTTTAGAAGGAGAAGAATATGCAGATATTATCAGTGAATGATGATGAATTCAGAAAGTATGGACGTGTTGTAGATAATGTAGACTTTACAGCACTTATAGAAGAATTAAAGAGGACACCAGTTCCAGCAGGCGTTGTGTATGAACCAGCAGTAAAGGAGCTTGAAGCACTTCCGGTAAGACTTGATATATCACAGATTGTATACGGGGAAATGCCAGTTCAGATAGGTTACTGCAATGGACATAACAGCAAGCTTAATGCCCTTGAATATCACAGGGACTCAGAGATTAATATAGCTGCTACAGATATGATACTTATGCTTGGACTTCTGACAGATGTGAGTAAGGAGCATACTTACGATACAGCCAATGTAAAGGCATTTTTAGTGCCAGCAGGAACAGCAGTTGAGGTATATGCAACAACTCTTCATTATGCACCTTGTGGTGTGGATGGAAATGGTTTTCAGGTTGCAGTAGTGCTTCCTAAAGGAACTAATTATCCGCTTACATCAAAGCATACAAGAGTACATAACAACATTGCTGAAAGTGAAGATGCACTTCTTGCAGCTGCTAATAAGTGGCTTATAGGACATGCGGAAGGTGGACTTGATGATACTGCATTTATCGGGCTTAAGGGAGTAAACCTTGATATTAATGAATAAAGGGTTAGTCCTCTTCGATAACCTGTATCTCCATATATGAAAAATCAATATCGTCAATAAAGTTATCGCTTGTAAAGCGTACTTTAGAGTGGTGTTTGAAGTCTGCTATATTTGAATCGAACCACATAGGCTCGCTTAAGTCAAATTCATAGCAGGCTTCTTTTATGCCATCAAATATTTTTCTTGTTCTGTTAAGTTCGGGGTCGTCATTGACAGCGACCATATCTTTAATCATATGATTGGAATTATCGAATAATTTACACCATAATCTGAACATCGTTGTATTTCCTTTCTGCTAATAAAATGATGTTGGGTCACAAGGTCATTCACCCACTTATGAGCAAGCTCGTGTGTGTTTAGACCTTTTGACCCTGGTATCATAAAATAACTGTATCATAGTTGGGCCTTTGACCCTGACATCATAGCATTAATTAGTTATAAGCTAACATATTTTAAGTATTTTTGCAGGTGGCCACGCAGAGTTATTAAGCTGCATTATGTTACAAGCTAACATATTTTAAGTATTTTTACAAGTTTCCTGCAAATTTTATGTATTAATATGAGTACAATGTGTGTTATAATCAATACATAAGTTTAACGTGAACAATATAAAATCATTGAGACAGAAATGTGGGCTTCATAAGTTCTGCTGGCGTAAAAAGTAACAGGGAATGAAGATTTACTATATTTATATCAGGAAAGGAAGGGCAACAGATATGATACGAAGGAAAAGATTAGTTTCATCTATCATGGCAGGTGTTATGTCGGGACTGCTTGTTGTTGGAAATATAGCAGCATTTCCGGGTAATATTATGGCGCAGGAGGATGATAGTATGCAGGTAAGAAGCATTTACACAGCAGTAAAGGATATTAACAGTGACGAGGATAATTATAAGTCACTTGACGAGAGTAACCCAATAGAGTTTGGTGGCACTTATATTAAGTATAATTCGCAGACTATAGAGTTGTCAGAAACGGCGATATATCTGGACGGTTCGCTTTCCGATGAGATTGCGGACAAGTATCCATATGTATACAACGATATCACAAAGGCGCTGGGAAGTGAAAGCTTGAAGCAGGGAACAGAAGAGAGTCCGATGACAGTATATGTCGCACCTTATGTATACTGGATAGATGACCCGGCAGCGACAGATACCATGCAGCCTGATAAGACTTACGGAGTTCCTTATGGAATGATTATTGATAGTGATTATCTTACTATAGAGGGACTTACAAAAGACCCATATAATGTAGTGTTTGCAGGAAACAGAGGACAGTCACACGCTTCTAATGGTAACTATACGATGTTTAGGTTTAACTGTAAGGGTGCGCTCACAGTTAAGAATATTACCATAGGTAACTACTGCAGCGTTGACCTTAAGTATCCGCTTCTTTCAGAGTTAAATGTTGACAAGAGAACATCAACTATCACACAGGCACAGCTTGCAGATATGTCTGGTGATAAGATGTTTGCAGATAATTGTAACTTTATCAGCCGTCTTAATCTTGACCCTATAGGTGGCGCTTTACGAAGCCTTTACAATAACTGCCACTTTGAGAGCACAGATGATGCCATTAATGGTAATGCAGTGTTTGTCGGCTGCGACTTTGATTTCTATGGAAACAGACCTTTGTATTCATCATACAACACAGGTTCTACATTTTTAGGATGTACATTTAACAGTGTCGTCTTAAATGTCGAGGCAGAGCCTATGCAGTATTTCACAAAGGAAGGCGGAACAATAACAGCAGTAGACTGCGCATATAAGAGTAATTTCAGTATTCCTTTCGGAATTGCATGGACAAAGTATCCAGATAAGTCACTTAAGTGCTATCAGTACAATATAACGCACAATGGCGAAAGCATCATTATAGCAGGAAAAGATGCTGCTGAAACAGTTGATATGACCGGAAAACAGGTGCTTAACGCATATAGGATAGAAGATGGCGGCAAGGTATATTACAATACTTACAATCTGTTAAAAGGCAGTGATGACTGGGACCCACTTGATGTTAAGGATATAGCAGTAAAGAGTGGTGCGGACAGCATAGCTACACAGCTTAATATAACAAGTACAGCGGATACTATAGAGTCGGGAAGTGAAACAGCCACACTTACGGCAGATATCAAGTACTTCTATGGTGACACAGATACAAGCCAGAAGATTACTTACAGCGTTGCAGATGAATATAAAGCATATGTTTCAATAAAGGATAACAAGGATGGAAACTGTGTAGTAGAAGGTATTAATAATGAGGATGAGGCTAAAGAGGTAATTATTGAAGCAGCTACAGAGAGTGGTTTGTGTGCAGCAACTGCCATAACAGTTAAGCCAAGCAAGCTTACGGCACCTTCATGGACAAAGCTTCCAGAGGTGATTAATAATGGTGATGGCACACTTAAGGCTGATTATAAGCTTAACCTTGGCGACAGGGCAGATATGTCCGTTATCAACTGGTACAGATGCAGTGATGCAAATGGAAGCGACCCTGTATTAGTGGCAGTGTCAACTATGGATAATCCTCAGTATACATACACGCTTACAGCAGGTGATATAGGATATTATATCTGTGCCACGGTTGCACCTAAGAATATAAGAAGTGACTCAGGCGATGCGATAAAGACGGTATATAGCGAGGCAATAAGTGCAAAGGATATTAAAACAAAGAACTATACAACAGATTTCTCAGACTTCCCAACAGTTAAACAGCCAGAGATTAAACCGGGCTTCTGGACTGTAGATACTTACAGGCCAGCCGATACAGAAAGCTTTGGAAGCTGGAAGGGTGAGGACACTGATACCCCTTGGGTATACGGTGAAACTGGTAATGGTTCAGTAGGTGCAGGAATATATCAGGGAACACAGGGCTCAAGACTTATGTATACACCAGTTGAAGGTGAATATGGTGATATGACTGTAAAGCTTGTTGCAGACCCAGCCAAAACAGCAGGTCAGGGCTTTGGTAGTGCAGGACAGTATATGGATGTATGCGTTAAGTTTGATACTTCTACACTTACAGGCTATGCATTAAGAATAGTAAGGACAAAGGCAGCTTCAAACGCAGTAACATTTGTACTTGTAAAATATGATAACGGCAATACATCTTATATATCAGATGAGGTTATAGCATCCTGCTTCCTTACTGGATGTGAGATAACCTTAAAGGCAGAGGGCGGTAAGCTTACAGCACACGTAGAAACACCTACAGCACAGCTTGCAGACCAGGCAGCAGCCGGATATGTACATGTGGTTGACTTAACAGCAGATATAGATGCCAATGCTTATGGAGGCGTTGCTATACAGCACACAGGAACAACAGGAACAGGCGGATGGCAGAATTCAACTATGCTTCACAGCTTAAGCATAGAGTGGGCTGGTGATACTAACCAGAATCCGGTTGTTAAAGAGGATGCGGATAATTCTGCTACAGATGGTACTACAGTTTCTGATTTGACAACAACAGGAAATGCTGATACAGACAGCACAGGTTCTACAGATAATTCCTCAGGTACTGTAAAGACAGGCGATACATTACATATGGGATTATATGCAGCACTGTCTGCGATAAGTGCAGCAGTAGTTTTTGGACTTGGATATGTGTGTATAAGAAAGAGAAGAGGCTGATTTTATGATACACATTCTTCCTTAGTTCTGGATTATATGTTATAATCACGAAAGATTAGCATTTATGGACAAAATACCTTTTGCTCCGTACATAATAATATATGCTAATGATTACACCAATGCAGCCATATATGTTATATGCAGAAAATGGAGGATAATATGAGTAATGATTATACAGATAATCCAGGTTCCCCTAAAAAACATAAAAAAAGATTACATATAAGCTTTTTAAGTATCAGTCCTGTTATAAGTATTGTTATAATAGCAGCACTTGTGATAGCTCTTATTTACACTAAAAAAACGGCTTCAGTAAGTTATCAGACTGACGGAAAAGTAACACAGCTTGGTTTTGAAAATATTGGTGAGCTTGCCACACAGTCGGTTACAACGACTTCTGTGAGAGTTGAAACCAAGGATAGAAAGCTTTTTGATATATCTATACCATTTACTGAGTCGAAGTACATATATACATATAACACTAATATTAAAGCAGGTATTAACTTTAGTGATGTTGTGTGGAATTTTGGTGATACAGAAGATACTAAGAATACTATATATGTGCAGATTCCAGAAGTTAAAGCACTTTCCTGTGAGCTTGACCTGGACTCATTTAAAGTGCTTCATGAGAGCACAAGCATATTTACACCTATTACACTTATAGAACATAACGATGCGGTTAAGCAGCTCACAGATGATGCATTAAGTGATGCTATAAGTAATGGACTTTATGATAAGGCGCTTGAGAATGCGAAGACATTATTATCTTCTTTTATATATCAGGTATGCCCGTCAGACCAGTACAGCATTGTGTTTTCAGAGGCTGCTAAAGAATAATGATATAGTTGAATCTGACATTTAATAAAATAATAGAAAATATTCCCTTGCTTATGATAAAGAACCATGAAATTGGGAACATTTTTATCTTTGACCTTATTCCTGACTAAAATAACTAGGAAACCGCCCCATATCTGAATGGATGTCCAGATATGGGGCGGTTTCCTGTAGCTATGTACAATAAAATTATAGAAAAGTATAGGCGAGGTTATTATATGCTCTTAAGCATATAATCGTATACTAATCCATGTTTACATTAAGATGTCTTGGAAGACCATCAACCATGATTGGTGAAAGCTCAGCCTGAATCAATGGTCTGATATAGTGAATAAGGTCTTCTGTAACGAAATCATCCTCTGTAATCCACTCAAGTGGAACCTTCTTTTCGATGTTAGCAATCTGATGAACATCATGAGTTTCAGTAATGCACATATATGGGTCATCAGAAACTCTCTTAAGTACTACAACCTTACCAGTTTCACCTTCAAATGCAGCCTTAACAGCAGCACCACCAACGTTGAAAGCTTCTGTGATATCTGTACGTGATGTCATATGTGCTGCACAACGCTGAAGTGTAGATAATTCGATAGCTCTTGTCTTGATACCAAGTTCAGAACCCACTTTGTTAGCAAGGAACTTAGCAGAACCAGCTAACTGCTTATGACCGAAAGCATCAACAAACTCTACATGCTCTGAAAGTTCGAATACATATCTTCCGTCCATAACCTTGATACCTTCTGAAACAGCGATAACCATTGAACGACCCTTAGAAGCTATCTCCTTAACTCTTTCAAGGAAGTGGTCGATATCAAATACCTTCTCTGGAAGATAAATAAGGTCTACGCCTTCACAGTCTTCGCCTCTTGCAAGTGCAGAAGCTGCTGTAAGCCATCCGGCATTACGTCCCATAATCTCAACGATAGTAACTGTTGGATAATCATAAACAAGACCATCACGTATAATCTCTTTCATAGTAGCGGCAATAAACTTGGCAGCACTACCAAAGCCAGGAGTATGGTCTGTAACTGCAAGGTCGTTGTCGATAGTCTTAGGAACACCCATAAACTTTATGTCGCTTCCGATAAGGAGTGCATAATCAGAAAGCTTCTTGATAGTATCCATTGAATCGTTACCACCAATATAGAAGAAGTAAGATATATTGAGTTCTCTAAGGATTTCGAAAATCTTCTCATAAGTTTCTCTATCATCTGAGATTTCAGGAAGCTTATAACGACATGAACCTAAGTAAGAAGAAGGTGTTCTTTTTAAAAGGTCAATATCGATATCAGTCTTAATCTTCTCTGAAAGGTCTACATACTGCTTATCAAGAAGCCCTTTAATTCCGTGAAGCATACCATATACCTTATTAGCTCCTCTGTCCTTTGCTGTCTTAAATACACCTGCAAGACTTGAATTGATTACGGAAGTTGGTCCACCAGACTGTCCTACGATAACATTTCCTAACATAAATGTCCTCCAATTAAAATAATAAATAATAATAAAAATCTGAATTAGAATCCCTCGTGACTTCCAATTCATTATGAATATTTTATTAAAATAATATTAACATAATTAAGCCAATGATACAACTGAAATGCGTTGATAAATTGAAGAAATTCATTAATTTGTTAAAGTTAAAGCACATATGAAAATAATTTGAAGAATACTTCGATATATAGTAGAAACTTTCAAAAAATTTGTAGTATACTGTGTGTAAGCCAAGCCGTGCCAGACGAAAGAATAAAGGAGCGCTTGTGCTGGCACAAAGCGCTCCTTTATTCTTTCGTCTGATAGGGCGCAGCCCGACAGTTCAAGAAAGCGACAGCTTTCTTGAACCTGCACGGCGAATTAGCGGAAGTTAAAAAAGCTAGCAAAGCGCGAATATTGCAGAAGAAAGCCAATCAGACAAAACAATAAAAAAAGAAGACAAGGAGTAATACAATATGAGTAAACAGACATGGAAACCCGGAAATATGCTATACCCAGTTCCAGCAGTTATGGTAAGCTGCCAGAGAGGTGACGAAAAGCCCAATATTATAACAGTTGCGTGGGCAGGAACAATATGTTCCGACCCTGCGATGGTGTCAATATCGGTGAGAAAAGAAAGATACAGCCATAATATAATAAAAGAGTCAGGTGAATTTGTCATAAACCTCACAACTAAAAGACTGTGTCGTGCAACCGACTATTGCGGTGTGAGGTCAGGAAAGGACACAGATAAGTTTGCAGATATGCACCTGACACCGGAAAAGTCAGTCAAGATAAACGCACCGGCTATCAAAGAAAGCCCTGTCAATATCGAATGTAAAGTAAAGGACATCATAGAACTTGGAAGCCATGATATGTTTATAGCAGAGGTAGTGGCAGTTAATGTCGATGAATCACTGCTTGATAAGAAGGGAACTCTTCATCTTGAAAAGGCCGAACTTGTGTCATATTCACATGGTCAGTACTATGCATTGGGCGAACATCTTGGACGTTTCGGATACTCAGTAAAAAAGAAATAATAGACTGAATATTTGTATTTATAAAATATATATAAAACCTTTTTAAAGTACTGAAAAATGCTTTACAAATAAATGTATGCGTGGTAGTATAAATTTGTTACAAAAATGTTACAGAATTATTACGGGGATTAATTCTGTTATTGATACAATATATTGGAGGAACGTATGACACGCATCACAAGATATGGTAGAAAGATAAGAACTACATTTATCTCAACTATGTTTGCGGCTTGTCTTGCAATCGTGGTTGGTATTCCATTTGTTTCCAAAAAGATGCTTAACAATGAGGTTGGATATTACAGCATATCTATTCAAGGTACACCTGTTGGGGCAGCCAATACAGAGGAAGAGGTTAATGTTGCGCTGGCGAATGCGAGATTACAGTTAAGTCAGCAGCTTGATGATTATGTATATATGGACTGCGATGTCCAGATTGACAGGGAAAACAGGGCGATAGCACAAAGAATGTCAGAAAAGGAGCTTGAGAGTTCTATATACAGCCAGCTATTTGATTGTATAGTTAATGTAGAAGACCAGCTTGCATACACAGTAAGAATAGGTGATTATACAGTCAATCTTTCATCCAAACAGGAAGTAGAGGAGTTATTTACAAAGCTTATACAGCCATATAACAGGGCAAGTGAGTTTGAGCCTGTTATTAAGGCAGACCCGGCAGCAGACGGAACATATATGGTAGCTATAGAGAAGAATGAAGAGACTACAGTTCAGGATACACAGATAGTTGCCTCATTCTTTGAAGACAGTGAAAGTTCTGATGGTGAGAGTAAGAAGACACCTGACGAAATTCAGGCTATAGGTTTTGCACAGGATATATCAGTCAATGCAGTATATGCAGATAAAGTTGAATTATCAACAGTGCAGGATGCATATAATGATATAACCAAGGAAAGTCAGACCAATACTTATTATATTGTTAAAGAAGGAGATACTCTTTCACAGATAGCAAAAGACCATGATATGTCTTTAGATGACCTGTTAAAGCTCAATAAGGATTATGACGAGGATACAGTTGTAGTTCCAGGAAATGAGCTTGTTATAACAGTGCCCAAGTCAGATATAACAGTTATTACTACAAAGCAGCTTTCATATGAGGAAGATTATCAGGCAGAGCCGCAGTATATGGATGATAACAACAACTATAGAGGAACTAATTATGTACTTAGTGAGGGTACTACAGGTCATCGTTCAGTAGTTGCCACAGTTACTTATGAGAATGGCAAGGAAGTTGACAGACAGATAACTAAGGAAAATGTTACAGTAGAGTCTAAGCCGGCAAGAATAGCGGTAGGAACACTTACTCCTCCCGCATATATTAAGCCAATTAATGGTGGAACATTTTCATCAGGATATGGTTTAAGGGATGGAGAAATGCATTATGGTGTGGACTGGTCATGCAGCATAGGAACTTCTGTAAAAGCAGCAAGAGATGGTGTTGTAACAAGAGCAGGATGGTATTCAGGTTATGGATATTGTGTAGATATACAACATGAGGATGGCAGTATCACAAGGTATGGGCATAACAGTCAGATTACTGTAAATGAAGGACAGCAGGTAAAGCAAGGTGAACAGGTAGCTCTTAGTGGAAGTACAGGTGACAGTACAACGCCACATGTGCATTTTGAAATATGGATAGATGGCAGAAGAGTTAATCCACTTGATTATGTGAACAAGAATTAAGGATGCTTATGAATTAGGGGCGTGGATATGCAATCCATGCCCTGTTTTTAACTGAATATCGTTGACATAATAAAAAGGTATGATATAATCATTAAGATATTGATTTGAATATCAACATTATTTAAAGTAATCAATTATGAGTATACATTGGTAATATATTTTTGAGTATTGATGATTACTTATGATACATTTGGAATATAATGATATATATGATGTTGGTGCCAAAAGCCACCAGCTATGATGCAGTATATATAGCTGCTATGTATATAATATTTAATATAGACACTATATATGATATCAGCGGCAGAAGTTGTTTGGAATATATGATTGGACTTTGTGGCAGGATATCATAATATAATGTGAGTGCCAGAAGCGAATCTGGAGGCTCACATTATAATAAGATTGAGAAACTAAAGTGATAGATATAATTAAGTAAGTGATAATTGAGGTGCGAAGTATGGAACAGTATGTTGTCAAAGGTGGAGTGCCACTTTGTGGAGAAGTGTCCATAGGTGGAGCTAAGAATGCAGCACTTGGTATTCTGGCAGCAGCGATTATGACAGATGAGACAGTAACAATAGAGAATGTGCCTAACGTAAGGGATACAAGAGTATTGCTTCAGGCAATTGAGGGAATAGGCGCAAAAGTAAAGTATGTATATAATAATACAGTTCAGATAAATGGTGGCTCTATATGTGACCTTAATGTAGAGTATGAGTATATAAGAAAAATAAGGGCTTCTTATTATCTTCTTGGAGCACTTCTTGGAAAGTATAACGAGTCCAATGTTGCACTTCCAGGTGGATGTAATATAGGAAGCAGACCGATAGACCAGCATCTTAAGGGATTTAAGGCTCTTGGTGCAAAGGTAGAGATAGACCACGGAGTTGTGAGTGCCAAGGCGGAAAAGCTTGTTGGCGGACACATATATTTTGATGTAGTAACAGTAGGTGCCACGATTAATCTTATGATGGCTTCATGTATGGCAGAGGGAGAAACTATCCTTGAAAATGCAGCTAAGGAGCCTCATATTGTTGACGTTGCCAACTTCCTTAATGCTATGGGCGCTAATATAAAAGGAGCTGGTACAGATGTTATAAGAATAAAGGGAGTACCAAGACTGCATGGATGTTCATATTCTATCATTCCTGACCAGATAGAGGCAGGTACATTTATGATGGCAGCAGCAGCTACACATGGCGATATTGTTATAAAGGATGTTATACCTAAGCATCTTGAGTCTATAACGGCAAAGCTTAATGAGATGGGATGCGAGCTTATAGAGGGTGACGACTGGATAAGAGTTATAGCACAGGGAGAGGTTGGAAGTACTAATGTCAAGACACTTCCATACCCAGGTTTCCCAACAGATATGCAGCCACAGATAGCAGTTGCGCTTGCACTTGCCAAGGGTTCAAGTATGGTAACTGAGAGCATATTTGAAAACAGATTCAAGTATGTAGATGAGCTTAACAGGATGGGAGCTAAGATTAAAGTTGAAGGTAATACAGCCTATATAGAGGGCGTGGAGCATTTTACATCAGCACAGCTTTCAGCTCCCGACTTAAGAGCTGGAGCAGCGTTAGTTATTGCAGCACTTGCGGCTGATGGTATATCAGAGATAGATGATATAGAGTATATCCAGAGAGGATATGAGGACTTTGAAGGTAAGCTTTCAGCACTTGGCGCGGTTATTGCAAAGGTTGACTCAGAAAGGGAGCTTCAGAAGTTTAAGTTAAAGATAGGTTAATGAATGTGCATCTATATGAGTTGCAAGATATAGCTATTAACAAGAATGTATATTAAAAATGCATATTTAATAAGATAAGGACTGCGGAGATTATATATATTTAGTATTATGATTAAGGCTGGATGTTAGACAGCTTTCTTTATAATATTGAATATATAATGATTTTCGCAGTTTTTATATATTTTTATCTTTTTTTTACAAATATTATGTTAAAATGTGTTAAAATTAAATAAGTTAACTGATATAAGTAAAGATGATTAAAGAGTCAAAATACCATTTGATCCTCATATCATATATATGTACAGAACAAGACATATTTTGGCATAGATGTATCAGAATAAGAAAAATTCAATAAAAAATATGTGAATACGCAGGAATGGAGAGTATATGAAGTTAAAAGATAAGCTGAAAGTTTCGTTCTGCGTTATGGTTGTACTTCCGGCGCTTATGCTTTGTGTGCTTGTTGTAGGTATATTTAAGATACAGTCAGACAGCATATGTAAGGCATATAACGTAGAGGGCGATACGGTACTGCTGTACTTTTACTCACCTATGACGTTGTTTGGAAGTATTACTGATGATGTGTATGAACAGATAAAAGAGCAGGCAGAGGATAATCCAACCTCATTTAACAACAGGGCATATCTTGAGTCTTTAGGTAACACTCTGGATGAAAGACTGTCAAAGCTTGTTGTAAGAAAGAATAATAATGTGACATATAACTCAACTCAGTATTCTAACACAGAACTTGCCAGAATTCTGCCAGAATATGAAACAGATGAGAATAATGTTACAGATGTTGCTACATATAAAGGTGGTGCATATCACAGTCTTATAAAGCAGGTTGATTTTTCTGATGATTTAGGTAACATTTACAGTGTATCGATTATTACATCGGTTAAGCAGAGCGTGCCACAGATAAAGCAGATGTTATGGCAGCTTGCTTTTATTATAATAGTGATACTTGTAGTTACAAGCCTTATACTGAACCTGTGGATATACAGTTCTATTATAAAGCCGGTTAATAAGCTGAAGCTTGCAACAGACAATATTAAAGAAGGTAACTTTGACTTTGAGATGCCGAAGGTTCCTAATAACGAGATTGGAGATGTATGTAAAGATTTTGAGGAAATGAGGCTTATCCTTAAGAAGTCTTCAGAGGATAAAATACAGTCCGATAAGGAAGAAAAAGAGCTTATAAGAAATATTTCGCACGACTTAAAGACGCCACTTACAGCTATTAAGGGTTATGTGGAGGGCTTAAGGGACGGAGTTGCAGATACTCCGGAAAAGCAGGCAAAGTATGTTAAGACGATAGCTAACAAGGTTAATGACATGGATAAGCTTATTGATGAGCTTACGATATATTCAAGACTTGATGCCAACAGGATATTGTATACATTTATAAAGCTTAACATATCTGATTACTTTGATGACTGCTGTGATGAGATAGGAACAGAGCTTGATGCAGCAGGCATAGAGCTTAACTACAGAAACCACATAACAGAGCCGGCTATAATTGTAGCAGACCCTGAACAGTTAAAGAGAGTTATCAATAACATAATCAGTAATTCTGTCAAGTATATGGCAGAAGGAAGAAAGGGAAAGATAGATATAGACCTTTATGATGAGGGTGATTACATCCATATTGTTATGGCGGATAACGGAAAGGGTATAGCGGGCAAGGATATTTCAAGAATATTTGAAAGATTTTACAGAACTGATGAATCCCGCAATTCTAAGCAGGGCGGTAGCGGAATAGGACTTGCCATAGTAAAGAAGATAGTAGAAGACCATAAAGGCAAGATATGGGCAGAGAGTGTCGAGGGCGAAGGAACCACGATGCATCTGAACTTCCTTAAGTATAAGGAAAATGAACATCAGAATTAAGTAAATATTAAAATAAAACCATGAAAGGGAAATGTATATGAGTAAAGTATTAATAGTTGAAGATGAAGAAGCAATCGCAGATATTGAAAAGGATTATCTTGAGTTAAGCGGTTTTACTGTAACTACATGTAAGGATGGAACAAGCGGTCTTGCAGAGGCACTTGACGGGGATTATGACATATATATTCTTGATGTTATGCTTCCTGGCATAGATGGCTTTGAGATATGCAAGAAAATAAGAGAAGTTAAGAACACACCTATTATTATGGTATCTGCAAAGAAAGAGGATATCGATAAGATAAGAGGCCTTGGAGTTGGTGCTGATGATTATATGACTAAGCCTTTCAGTCCAAGTGAGCTTGTTGCAAGAGTGAAAGCCCACCTCTCAAGATATGAAAGACTTGTAAACAGCGCGCAGCCTGAAAATGATATTATCGAGATACGTGGTATCAAGATAGATAAGACTGCAAGAAGAGTATTTGTAAATGGCGAGGAGAAAGTATTTACAACGAAGGAATTTGACCTTCTTACTTTCTTAGCAGAGCATCCTAATCATGTATACACAAAGGAAGAGCTGTTCAAGGAAATCTGGGATATGGATTCTATCGGTGACATAGCAACAGTTACAGTCCATATCAAGAAGATAAGAGAGAAGATTGAACTTGATACAAGCAAGCCTCAGTATATTGAAACGATATGGGGCGTTGGGTATCGGTTTAAGTTGTAAGATAGAGCATTTTGATAAAATATGAAAAAATTATTGGAAGTAATGAAAGCTGACAAGTGGATGACTGCTATTGTGATAGTTACGCTTGTTATTATTATATTAGGTTGGTCAGGAATGCTTTGTTTAGGGCGTGTTCATGGTAATTCAATGATGCCTTCATTTCTTGATGGCGATTATATTATTTTATCTAAATGGGTTACACCTAAAGACAAAGATGTAATTATACTTGACACATCAAAGATACCTGAATTTGAGCATGATGTACCTGAAATAATTAAAAGATATTATGCTGATAAGTCAACAGATGGATATTATGTATTAGGTGATAATACTGATGCATCTTATGACAGCAGATATTTTGGCGAAACTCCTAAAGATGCTTTTGTAGGAGTAGTTTTATTTAAGTTCAGGATGTATCATTTTGGAAACCGTTAACTAACAGATAGTCATGTTCACGCGCGAGATTTGTGCCTGCGCACACTTGACACAAACCCGTTATGCGCGAAAAAGTGCGCAGAAATGAGGATTATTATGATTATAGAGAAGAAATATTTTGATGCAGAAGAAATTAAGAAAGCCAATGCAATGAATGACAAGACAATGGCACCATTAAGAAAGATACGTCTTGCAACAACAGACAGTAATAAGTATTATGCAAGAGCCGTGCTTGTGGCTGACAAAGAGAATATACTTACCGGAGAGCTTTTTTTCCGTCCTGATTATCAGGAGTCGGGCGAAGGACTTGCATATAGTGAGGTTGTTATTAAAGAAACAGCAGATGTAGAAGAATATTTCAAATGTCTTATTAAGTTTGAGGGTTATGAGGTACTTTCAGAAGAATATGGTGAAGACCGTATGATGATGCAGTATGAGCAGTTAAGCCTTCAGGCAAATAAGCTTCTTTTTCTTGAAAGCAGGGACTAAAGCTCGATAAATAGTGGATAGATAGCTAATTCGTCAGCTTATTTTACAAATAAAACGACAAAAGGATTGTAATATGCTCAATATAGTGTATGAAGACAAGAATAAGATTATATTAAATAAGCCGGCAGGACAGTTGTCACAAAGTGGAAAGTCGTTTGAGGTTGACCTTGTAAGTGAGGTGCTTGCTTACCGCAAATCAAAAGGTGAAGAGGCTTACGCAGCTATCATAAACAGGCTTGACCGCCCAGTGTCAGGGCTTGTGCTTATGGCTAAGAATAAGAAAGAGGCGGCTAGGCTTTCTGCACTTATGCAGAAGGAGTCGCTTTGTAAACATTATCAGGTGCTTGTTTGTGGAAAACCAGAGGCATCCGAGGGTGAGCTTGTTGATAATCTTTTAAAGGATGCTAAGAATAATGAGTCGTCAGTTGTTCCGAAAGGAAAGACAGGTGCAAAGGAGGCACGTCTTTTTTATAAGCTGTTATCATATGACGAGGAAACGGACATAGCAAGACTTGATATTCATCTTATAACAGGAAGACATCATCAGATAAGAGTGCAGCTTTCATCAAGAAATATGCCAGTCATTGGCGATGGAAAGTATGGTGGTGAACGTGCTTTGCAGGCAGTAAGGCAGCTAAAGGGCACACGCCTTAAGAGAGGCTGTATCGCACTGTGCGCTGTCAGCCTTACAGTTGACGGCAGGACATATGAAGTGTCACCGGGATTTTAGGATATTTAAAATAAAAAGTACTTTAAATGTATATGCTTAACACCTCTGTGGAATACTTCTACGGAGGTGATTATTTTATGTGCCGGTATGGGAATAATGGTTATGGTGATAATGAAACTGCCAATAATGAATATGGCAGGAAGCTTAAGTATCTTGTTGGGATAATTATAATAACGCTTGCAGTGTATGTGAGCTTTAAATACCTGCTTGTATATGTCTGGCCTTTTGTGTTAGGTGTTCTTGTCGCGCTTATTGTAGAAAAACCGGTCAATAGTATATCAGGCTGGATATATAAAGGTGTAAGAAAGAACAAAGATAGAACAAGGAAAGATAAAGATGAAACAAGGAAAGATAAAGGTGGAATAGAAGGCAGTGATAATAGTGGTAGAAATAATGATATAAATAAATGTCCTGGTGACAGAAATCATTATAGTAAAAATAATATAAATCAGAATGATAAAAGTAGAAATAATGCATATAAAAACGGCATGTATCAGAATAATGCCAGGTCTTATAATGAGCATAAAAGTAACGATAAGAAAAATAAAAAACATCCCGAGCACCGAATAAAAAGCATTATAGCAACAATTATCATGTCTGTTATTACAATTATTATAGTAGTGCTTCTTATACTCGCAGTTATAACGGGTGCGAATGAGGTCAGCAGCTTTCTTAAAAACTGGGATTATAATACGATAGGAATAAGGCAGCAGACAGCAAGAATATGTCTTCAGACGGACGAATTCCTTGGGCTTGAGGGAGGCTGCTGTCTGGACACGCTCATAATGTGCGGGCGTAAGGTGGCAGGTATAATGCCTGAAAAAATATTTCATATATCAGTTCCAGTTATAAAAAATGTAGTTATAGTTGCAGGCGGACTTGTAGTAGGCTTTATATCGGTCATATATCTGTCGGCGGATATGAATGAAGTGAGATTGCAGGTGCGTAAAAGCGTATTTGTGGAAGAAATATATATGCTGTGGGGTGAAGTGAAGCGGCTTATCAACATTTACTTTAAAGTAGAATTAAGAATTATGCTTATAAATTCGCTTATAAGTATGGCAGCATTTTTTATAATAAGAAGTCCTTATGCGGTAGTGCTTGGAATTATTGTGGGTATAGTTGATGCGCTACCTGTGTTCGGAACGGGAACTATACTTATTCCGTGGGCTGTGTTTAATGTGATTATGAGAAACTACTGGGCGGCAGGAGTATCGCTTGTGGCATACGTGATAACATATTTTGTAAGAGAGATTATGGAGTCAAAGTGTATGGGTGACAGACTAGGAATATCACCATTTGCAATGCTGGTTATTATATTTGTTGGACTGCTTGCCTATGGGATACCTGGATTTATCACAGGACCGGTGAGTTATGTCATAATAAAAGCTTTAGTGGGAAGGCTCAGAGATATTATGTGGCATCGAAAATGAAGGGGAATTTCACTGACATTATCTAAAACTTTTATTTCCAAGTAATAATACTAGAATGCAAATTTTGATTGTGGAGTGGGAAAAAGTTTCCAACAGGTTTTTGGCGGATAATTAAAATTTCCGTTTTGGTTAGTTGTGGATTATAATAAATGCCTTGAAAATAATCGGTGGAAATGTTAGACTATTACAGATTATGTGAGTTTGTAATGTATAATTAACGGTCATTGATAATTAGTTGACTTTATTGCATAATTACAGGCTTATGGCACATTTAACAGGAAGCGCGCACAGCGCAGGAATGAGGTATATTTATGGCAGAGGATAAGAAGTTAGTAGAAGCGATTACTTCCATGGATGTAGACTTTGCACAGTGGTACACAGATGTATGCAAGAAGGCAGAGCTTATGTCATATTCAAGCGTTAAGGGATGTATGATATTCAAGCCGGCTGGATATGCAATCTGGGAGAATATAAAAAATGAGATGGACAGAAGATTTAAGGAAACAGGAGTAGAGAATGTATATCTTCCTATGTTTATTCCGGAAAGTCTTCTTGAGAAAGAAAAGGACCATGTAGAAGGATTTGCACCAGAAGTTGCATGGGTAACTTACGGCGGACTCAATCCACTTCAGGAGAGAATGTGTGTAAGACCAACATCTGAGACACTTTTCTGTGATTTCTACAAGGATGAGATACAGTCTTACAGAGATTTACCAAAGGTATATAACCAGTGGTGTTCAGTTGTAAGATGGGAGAAAGAAACGAGACCTTTCCTTCGTTCAAGAGAGTTCTTATGGCAGGAAGGACATACAGCACACGCAACAGCAGAGGATGCAGAGGCACGTACACAGCAGATGCTTAACCTTTATGCAGACTTTTGTGAAGAGGTACTTGCTATTCCAGTTATCAAGGGACGTAAGACAGATAAGGAGAAGTTTGCAGGTGCAGAGGCTACATACACTATTGAAGCACTTATGCATGATGGCAAGGCACTCCAGTCAGGAACAAGCCACAACTTTGGTGATGGATTTGCAAAGGCATTCGGTATACAGTATACAGACAAAGATAACAAGCTTAAGTATGTTCACCAGACATCATGGGGAACAACAACAAGACTTATCGGCGCTGTTATCATGACACACGGTGATAATTCAGGACTTGTGCTTCCACCTAAGGTTGCACCAGTTCAGGTTGATATTATTCCTATTATGCAGAAGAAAGAAGGCGTTCTTGATAAGGCATACGAAGTAAGAGATGCTGTCAAGGCAGCCGGTCTTAGAGTTAAGGTTGATGATACTGACAAGAACCCAGGATGGAAGTTCTCAGAGCAGGAAATGCGTGGTATCCCGGTAAGAGTTGAGATGGGACCAAGAGATATCGAAGCTAATCAGGCTATCGTTGTACGCCGTGATACAAGAGAAAAGATTACAGTAGCTATAGATGAGCTTGCAGTTAAGCTTCCAGAGATACTTGATACTATCCAGAAGGATATGCTTGAGAGAGCAAGAGCTCACAGAGATGCACATACATATGTTGCAACTAACTATGATGAGTTCAAGGAAACAGCAGCTAACAAGCCAGGCTTTATTAAGGCTATGTGGTGTGGTGAGCAGGCTTGTGAGGACAAGATTAAGGAAGAAACAACTTGTACATCAAGATGTATGCCATTTGCACAGGAGCAGTTGAGTGATGTGTGCGTATGCTGTGGCAAGCCAGCTAAGAAGATGGTTTACTGGGGTAAGGCATATTAATCTGAGTTGATGAGATGAGTTATAGCTATTTTTATAATGGTGCTATAACGCAGAACTATAATATATAAGATAATGGCTTAAAAAGCTGGATTATGTTATAAATATTATAGATACAATAAAAGCAGAGAAATACACTGGAGGAAGGTGTGTTTTTCTGCTTTTTATTACGTTAATTCCCCTCATATTTCCACACAAGGGGTTAAGGAATATCCGTAAGCAACCGATACATTAATCATAAAGAAATAAAAGCAAAGAATAAAGTAATGATAAAAGCATAGCTTTATGATAGAAAGAGAGGCGGTTAGTATGCGTATAGATGCTTATAATGCTGTCAGCCAGGTGTATAAGACAAGTGCTTATGCCAAGGATAAAAGTATTGCAGTAAAGAAGACTGAGAAGGATAAGTACGAATTATCAGATACAGCCAAGGTATACAATACAGCCAGAACAGCAGTTAATGAAGCTTCAGATGTAAGACTTGATAAGGTCAACGACATCAAGGCACGTATGTCAGCCGGAACATATAATATAAGTTCAGAGGCAGTAGCGGATAAGATGCTTGAAAGCATTTCAACATTAACATTTTAATATAACAGGATATAGAAGATAAGAGATATACATACAAGATATAGGATGTATATTAACATTACACGCAGACGGAGGGAGCAGAATGGCAAGCTTAATAGATTGTTTAATCGAAGATCTTACTAATGAGAATGATGGATATGAGAAGCTCCTTGACTTATCTAATGATAAGACATCTGCGATAGTCAGCGGAAATGTTGAGAAGCTTCAGGAGATATTCATAAGGGAGCAGAAGCTCATAGAAGAGATAGATGTATATGAAAATAAAAGACAGGAAGATGTCAGGGATATATGCAATGTGCTAAGACTTCCATATGAAGAGATAAGAGTTGAACATATAGTCCAGATACTTGAGAAAAAAGCGAAAGAGCATGATGCTCTTCAGGACATATATCTTAAGCTTAAAAGAACACTTAACCAGCTGACGGCGGTTAATGAGAATAATAAGCTGTTACTTAAAGAGTCTATGGATATGATTCAGTTTGAATTAGATCTGGCTAAGAATGCGGTGTTAAAGCCACAGACAGGTAACTATGGAAGAACAGCTTATGAGGAAGCGGAGATTACTGGTGCAACGGGTTTTGATGCCAAGCAGTAGTTGATAAGCTTGAAAGAATAAGATAAGTGACATATGCAAGTGGTGTATATAAGGATATATAGAGGCAGTTAAAAGCTTGCAGCAGAATATAAGCATAATCTGAGGAAAAGGATTGATACAGATTAAGGCTTGTAATACTAATAAAGGTAATAAGCTATATTTACATATGCTTTTTGGAGCAGATTAAGAATAGCTATCAAATAAATAAAAGATAATATAAGAATCACATTTTCAAAGGAATGAATTGGGATACTTAAGCAATTATTGGAATTAATGTTTAGGATCGTTCTTTGAGGATGTGATTTTTAAAGTGGAGGAACTATGGCAAACGGAATGGCATCGCTGATGGTTGGCTCCTCAGGACTGAGGTCAGCACAGACAGCACTTAATACAACAGCACATAACCTTTCCAATGTAAATACGCAAGGGTATACAAGACAACAGGTAACATTTACAGATACGACATATGCTAATGTATTCAGCAGCAGTATCGTGCCTGGCAAGTACGGACTTGGTGTAGATATAGGAGCAATAAGCCGTGTAAGGAATGATTTTATAGACAGGTCATATAGAACTGAGTATTCAAGACTGGGCTTTTATGAAAGTCAGGCAAATGCAGTGTATGAAGTGGAAGACTGGTTTGGTGAGATGCAGGGAGTTACATACCAGCAGCACATAACAGACCTTTATAACTCAATAAATGAGCTTACAAAAAACCCAACAAGTACAATAGCAAGATCCTCTCTTATACAGAATGCAACAGCATTTATAGACAGATCGCAGGCTATATATTCAGGACTTAAAGATTATCAGATAACGCTGAACACAGAAGTCAGCAGTATGGTAGATAAGATTAATGAACTTGGACAGAAGATATATAGTCTTAATAAGAGTATATCAAAGGTCGAGGCAGGAGGAGTTGAGCGTGCCAATGATCTTAGAGATACAAGAGACCTTGCACTTGATGAACTGAGCCAGTACCTTGATATCGACTATTATGAAACAACAGATGGACAGATTATCATATCAGCTGAGAATATTCCGTTTGTATCAAAGAGCGAAGTAAATACTATGGATGTAAGACAGGAAGGTCAGTATGGACTGCTTATACCAGAGTGGCCAGCATATGAAAAGGATGTGTTCAGCTTTGAAAAAGCAGCATCCAATGCCAACAATAATGATAAAGGAAAGCTTAAAGGACTTCTTGTTGCAAGAGGAACTATAGATGTGAATTATCAGGATGTTCCTGTTATGCCGGATAAGTCAGATTATGACCTTACAACAGCAGAGGGTATGGCGCAGTATAACAGTGCTATGGATGATTACCAGAAACAGCAGGATTACTACAATAAGTATATAGAGCCTTCAGCTATCCTTAGTGCTATAGCAGGCTTTGATAAGCTTGTAAATGGTATAGTGACAGCCCTGAATGATGTTTTATGTCCTGAAAAGGAAGTCGAAACAACAACAGAGATGACAGATGATGAGGGTAATCCTCTTCAGGCAGATAAGTATGTATATAATGCTTCACAGTATGGACGACTTTATGACAGATTCGGTAATGTTGTTGAGGGAACTGACAATGGAGATGGAACTTATAGTTATACATCGGGAGAAAAGCTGTATATAGATGAACAGCATACAACAGCAGAAGATATAGACAGCATGACATATCTTATTCTTGATATGGACAAGGCTGGCTTTGGTACAGATGAAGATGAAACTGTAGGTGTTGAACTTTTTAAGAGAAAAGGTACAGAAAGATACATAAAGATTACAGGTGAAGATGGCACAACAACATATGTAAGAAATAACCTGAATGCAATAGGTTATGAAATAGATTATACACTTGGCAATCTTTTAGTTAATCCTGAAGCTTCACAGAATGTTGGAAAGATACCTCTTTCAACCATTCATGGAAAAGAAGACTTTGCAAAGGCAAACGAACTTATAGATACATTCAGCAACAAGTTCGCCTCACTTAATCCACAGGACTACGCAAAGGCGGATTTTAATACTTTTTATAATGATTTCATAGGTGAGTTTGCTACGATGGGCAGCGTACTTACAAAGTTCGTCAATAACCAGACAACTATGGTAAACGGCTATGATAATCAGAGATTACAGACATCAGGTGTATCATCAGATGAAGAACTTCAGAAGATGATTAAGTATCAGCATGCATATAATGCAGCATCAAGATATGTAAATGTTGTCAGTGAGATGATGGAGCATTTGTTAACATCATTAGGAGCCTGATGATAATATGTTGCAGAGGTAAAGGGTCAGAAGATCATTTTGTGTCTGCACGACAGACTTAACTGAAGAAGTAATAAAAGGCTATTATATATGAAAAGCTGCGAAAAAACGGCAGAATGGAGAAAAAGATATGGCATCTACATTTTTTGGCTTATCAATATCATACAAAGGATTACAGGCAGCGCAGACATCTATAACGACTGCGGCACATAACCTGTCTAATATAAATACTAATGGATATACAAAGCAGACAGCGGTTCTTCAGGCTTCAGATGCTTTAAGAACATTTTCAACATATGGAACTATAGGTTCTGGTGTTAACGTTGTTGAGATTAATCAGACAAGAGACAGTTACTACGACCAGAAGTACAGAAATAATATGTCTAATTATGGACAGTATGAATCTAAGAATAACTATATGACACAGATAGAAGATTATCTGAATGAATTCATACTTAATGGTTTCTCAAAGGAATACAGTAACTTCTTCTCAGCAGTAAACCAGCTTACTATAACACCAGGTGATGAGTCGGCAAAGAACCAGCTTATCAATAATGCAAAGAGTATGTCAGATTATTTTAACACTCTTTCAACTAACTTAAGAAATGTGCAGACAGATGCTAACAATGAGATAAAGGATACTGTAGATCACATCAATACACTTGCACAGAATATAACAGCGCTTAACAAGCAGATTAATCAGATAGAAGCATGCTATGGTGATGCTAACGACTTAAGAGACCAGAGAAACGCACTTGTTGATGACCTTTCAAAGTATATTGATATAACAACAAGTGAGGAGCCAATAGAAAACGGACTTACATCATTCCAGATAACTGTAAATGGACAGTCACTTGTTCATAACTATAATTATAAGAAACTTCAGGTGGTTGCCAGAGAAACTCCTAGAAATGACAGTGATGCAGCTGGATTATATGATGTACAGTGGACAGATGGCAATCCATTTAATATATACAGTTCATCACTTGGTGGACAGCTTAAGGCTCTTGTTGATATAAGAGATGGCTGTAATGGCGAGATAGAGTCAGTGGCAACTAATGAAGATGGTTCCTATAAGCTTGATAAAGACGGCAATATTATTACAGAAACTAATCCTCAGGCTGAAGATAATGTTAATTACAAAGGTATTCCTTACTATCAGACACAGCTTAACCAGTTTATACAGACATTTTCTGAAGCTGTTAACCAGATATTTAAGAGTGGATATGTGTCAGATGCCAGTACAGAGGATGAGGCTAATAAAGGTATTCCACTTTTTGTTGTTGGTGGAAGCTCAGGAAAGCTTACAGCATCAACAGTAACAGTAAACAGTGAACTCCTTGAGGATTCTAATAAGCTTGCAACTAAGACAGAGGTAAGTGATGGAGAAGGTAATGCGAGCATTATGGAAAAGCTTAATGCACTACAGTCACAGAAAATATTTGATGGTGGTACAGGAGCTTACTTCCTTGAAAGTATTGTCAGTGATATGTCTATAGATGCAGGAAAAGCTAAGTCTTTTCTGTCTAACTACAACAATATGAAGACAACTATCCAGAACCAGCGACTTTCAGTTATGGGTGTTGATACGGATGAAGAGGCAATGGATATTATGAAGTTCCAGCAGGCATATAATCTTAACTCAAAGATGATGTCAGTTATGAACCAGATATATGACAAGCTTATCAACCAGACAGGATTATAATAAATGAAGCTGAGAGGATATATTCAGTAACAATGGACAGATACGCTATTATAACAGCAGTAAATATGGAGGCTGTGAGAAGTTATAGCGTAATAAACATGGTGTTTATTGCAGAATAGAATTATAAACTAACAATATATTAACATGAGAGGTGGAATATATGAGAGTTACTAACCAGATGATGATAAACAGCTCTATAGCCAACATTCAGGCTAATAAGAGCCAGATTAATACTATGGATACACAGTTATCTACACAGAAGAAGATAAATAAGCCTTCTGACGACCCTATTATAGCTATACGAGCATTAAGATTAAGAAGCAGTCTTGACCAGGTAACACAGTATGTAGGAAAAAATATACCTGATGCTTCATCATGGCTTTCAGTTACACAGGATGCACTTGACCAGGGCTATGATATAGTTTACCAGTTATATGGCTACTGCAATCAGGGCGCTTCAGATTCTTATTCATCTTCTGAACGTAATACTATTATAGAATCGCTTGATGAGTTAAAGAATTCTTATTATATACAGGGAGATGTCGACTACGCCGGAAGATATGTATTTACGGGGTATGCTACAGATAAGCCGCTTACATACCAGTCAGATGCGGCGGCAGCAGATGTGGATTATACTATTACACAGAAGTTTGACAGGGAAGGCATATCTGAAAAGAAGGTATACACTAATGCATATACCAATGAAGATATCATTAACCTTAATGTAAAAAAGGATGCCAACGGCAACATAATAACACCTAATGTTACAACAGTTCACAGGGTGCAGCTTGCTTATTCAGAAGTGGATGAAGATGGAACATTTAAGATTACAGATGCAAGTGGCAATGTTGCAACAGTGACAAAGAATGATGATGGAACTGCTAATGTAAGTGTTGTTGACAGTCAGGGCAATGCGATAGCTTCGCTTGATGATGGAAGTGGTAATCCTGTTAATATAACATTTACATCTGATGACAACTATGTGCCAGGTGATGATGAGATAGCTATCAATACACAGCTTGGAGAAGTGCTTCTTGGTGAAAATGTATACAACAATACATACACTAACAACTCATTCTCAGTACAGTATGATAAGTCTAACTTCAAGAAGGGCGATGTTAACCCAACTATGTACTTTGACTGCGTAGACAATGTTACTGGCATAGTATATCAGAAAAAAGATGAAGATATAGAGTATAATGTCAACTTTACACAGAAGTTAAAGGTTAATACACAGGCAAGCGAAAGCTTTAATATATATCTTGGCAGAAATGTAGATGATATTATGGCAGCTGTTCAAAATACCATAGACATTGAGAACCAGATTAAAAAAGTTGAGAGCATGAAAAATGAGGAAAGATATTCTGGCACAGAAGACCAGAAAGCTCTCGATGACATACTTGAGGGACTTAACAAGCAGAACGACCTTGCAAAGGACCAGATGACAAAGGCATTTGAGAAGGGTATCGGACAGATGCAGAGCTATCAGGAGCAGATATCGAATGCAAAGGCCGATGTAGGTAACAGAATACAGAGACTTGACCTTACAAAGTCAAGACTTACAGAGCAGAAGACTAACTTTACAAGTCTTAAGTCAGAAAATGAAGATATCGACCTTGAGGAAGTAGTTGTAAACTATACAGCAGCACAGCTTGTATACAATGCAGCGCTTTCTGCGGCAAGTAAGGTTGTACAGCAGACATTGCTGGATTTTATAGGTTAAAATGTGTGTAAGCAACGAGCAGTGCCAGACAAAAGCCTGATAAAGAACAGCGCTTGCACAAAGTTATTTGTAAGGCTTTTGCCTGATAGGACGAACGACCGACAGTTAAAGAAAGCAGTTAGCTTTCTTTGACTTGTACGGCGGAGTAGAAAACTGTTTCAAAAAAACAAGGAGGCAAATATACCTCTCATCACCAGAGAGGTTCGGATTTTTGTTTCGCAAAAACAAGGAGGCAAATATACCTCTCATCACCAGAGAGGTTCGGATTTTTGCTTCGCAAAAACAAGGAGGCAAATATACCTCTCCTCACCAGAGAGGTTCGGATTTTTGCTTCGCAAAAACAAGGAGGTATATATGCAGGTTAACACTAAGTGGTTTGGGACTGTAGATATTGATGATAATAAGATAATTACATTTGACCTTGGAATAATAGGTTTCGAGTATTGTAAGCAATTCACACTGATATACGATGTGGATAAGGGGGATGAGGCAGCTATTATGTGGCTTCAGTCACTTGACGAGGCGGCACTGGCACTTCCGGTTATGAAACCTGAGTATATCATGAAGGGATATGACCCTGTAGTTGAGGATGAAATTCTTAATAACCTTGGTGGAGATATTAAGAACGCTAACCTTGCAGTATTCTGCACAGTTACAGTACCAGAAGACCTTACTAAGATGACAATTAATCTTAAGGCACCTATTATAGTCAATGCGGACACATTAAAGGGTGTACAGCTTATAGCTGACAATGAAGATTATGCTGTCAAATATCCTATATACAATATACTTAAGGAAAGGCAGGGTGAGTAGTATGCTGGCGTTATCAAGAAAAAAAGATGAAGCAATCATCATCAATGACGATATAGAGATTACTGTTATCGAGATAAAAGGCGATCAGGTAAAGCTTGGCATCACAGCTCCAAAGTCCGTTCCTATATATCGTAAAGAAGTATATGTACAGATAAAGGATGCTAATAAAGAAGCAGCCTCACAGAATATAGATGTGGCGGCACTTAATAGTCTTTTTAAGAAGTAAATACAAATCCTTAACAGTGCAGGTAAGGGCAATTTCTGAGTATGGTATTATATTAATAATAGGCATATATTTAGGACTTGGGTGTTATTTTTTTGCTTTGCCTTGCCGATATAGGGTTTAAGAACTGAAAAGCTGAAGGTATAGTTATGCGGTCGGGAGATACCTGTCAAAGATGATATATTAAAGTGATATATACATATGCGGGCAGATAGATACGAATATTTATAGCGGCTATATTATATAGAAAGAAAAGGACTTCTCTCTAAGGCTTAAAGTTTAATATTAAAGATACATTGTTATACACGCACACGGAGGTGAAAGATAATGGGAATTGAAAAGATAAGTGGTCAGGCAGGATACCAGAGTCAGGCAGTGCAGGCAGCACAGGCAAGTAAGGTAAATGTCCAGCCATCATCAGAAACTAATAATTCGCAGGATTCAGTAAACAACGCAGCACATACAGCAGCAGTTATGCAGATAAGTTCTTCACAGAAGGCTAACACAGATGGAAGCAGCAATGGTGCCGATGTAAGTCCTAAGCAGCAGGAAGAACAGCAGCAGGCTTCTATTCAGAAGCTTAAGGATATCCAGAAGGTTATTAATCATAATACAGTGGCAGAGTTTGGATATAACGAACCTACTAATCGTATTACTATTAAGATTAAGGATAAAGATACCGATGAAGTAATTAAAGAGATACCATCGGAGAAAGCATTGGAGATGCTTGCAAAAGCGTGGGAGCTTGCGGGTATTATGGTGGATGAGAAGAGATAGATAAGAGAGTATATTATGCAAGGTAGTTTGCAGAAATAAGAGATATTCACATAAAGATTGGAGGTATAATATGCCAATTAGATTATCAGGTATGGTTTCAGGTATGGATACAGAGACACTTGTATCTGCACTTGTATCAGGATATAAGCTAAAAAAAGATAATCTTGTCAAAGCACAGACAAAGCTTTCATGGAAACAGGAAAAATGGAAGACTATGAATACAAGTATATATAGCTTCTATAGTGGAAAGCTTTCAGCAGGAAGATTATCTAATGCATATAGTCTTAAGAAGTCGACAGTATCTAATTCAAGTGTTGCTACAGTTACAGCAAGTTCAAGTGCTGTTAGTGGAACACAGAAGCTTGTAGTAAATCAGCTTGCATCATCAGGTTATCTTACGGGTGGTACTATTTCATCAAGTGATGGTAGTAAGGTTACAGGATCAAGCAAGTTGTCAGATATTAAAGATTGTACAGCACAGGGCAGTATAACAGTGTCAGTTAATGGAAAGTCAAGTAATATTGATTTAACAGAAGATATGACAGTGAATCAGTTTGTAGCAAAGTTAAAGGATGCTGGAGTTCAGGCAAGTTTTGATGAAAATAACCAGAGATTTTTTATTAGTTCCAAGACTTCTGGAGAGGCAGGTGATTTTAGTATTACTGTAAATGATTCAGATGGAAGAAATTCACTTAAGTCACTTGGATTACTTGCTAAGCCAGCTAAGGATTCTAAAGAAGCAAAAGAATATGAAAGGCTTGCTGGTTTACAAGAGGGAAGTGCTGATTATAATGCTGAACTTGAATCTATGTATACTAAGGTTACAGCAGATGAAGTAGCTAAAAGCTATGCAGATAAATATAATGAAGCTAAAAAAGCATTATTATTACTGACAGAAGATGATACAAGTGTTTGGACTTCAGCTGAAGATATGCAAAACAAAATAAATGAACTAGATGATAAGTTAAATAATGTTAATTCTAGTGCTAATAAGTATGCTGCATATTTAAAGAAAGATGACGAAGGCAATGTTGTAAAAGATTCTTATGGAAATCCTGTATATGATACCAATAAAATGAAAGAAGATGACGAAGCCTTATATAATGAATATATTTCGGATAACAAGAATTTGACAAGCTATAAGGCGATGCTATCTGATTATAATAAGTATACAGACATTGTGTCAAAAACAGCAGATTATGTAACTATTGATGATGCAACAGGTGAAGCTGTGGCAGATGCTTCCAATGAAAAAGTATTAGCAGAAGTAACAAGCACTAATGAGACTGCAAAGAATGATGCAGAGGTAAGACTTAAAAGTAAAATAGAAGCAGCTTCTTCATATGCATCAGATGGTTATTCTTCTGATGCAGTAAAAATTGATGGTAAAGATGCTAAAATAAAGCTTAATGGAGCGGAGTTTACAAGTAACACAAGTACTTTTTCCATTAATGGACTTACTATTCAGGCAACAGAAGTAACAGGAGATGATAATCCAGTTACGATTACAACAGATACAGATGTGGATGCCATATATAAATCTATTAAGGATATGTTTACAGAGTACAATAAGCTTATAAAGTCAATGGATGAGGCTTATAATGCTGACAGCTCAAAAGGATATGAACCTTTAACAGATGATGAAAAAGATGCTATGTCTGATACAGAGGTTGAAAAGTGGGAGACTAAGATAAAGGATTCACTTCTCAGAAAGGATAGTACTCTTAGTGGTGTAATAAATACTTTGAAGAACGATATGGCATCTTCTTTTACTATTAATGGCAAGAGCTATTCGCTTGCAAGCTTTGGTATAGCTACACTTGGTTATTTTACAGCAGGCGAAAATGAAAAAGGTGTGTATCATATAGATGGTGATAAGGACGATACATCAACATCAGGTAATGATGATAAGTTAAGAGCAGCAATAGCAAGCGACCCTGAAACCGTAGTTTCATTCTTTTCACAGTTATGTACAAAGGTGTATACAGATCTTGGAAATAAGATGGCGGCATCATCGGTAAGCAGTATATACACGGTTTATAATGATAAGCAGATGAACACACAGTATTCTGAGTATAACACAAAGATAAGTGAAGCTGCCGATAAGGTTACAACCTGGGAGGACTATTATTACAGTAAGTTCTCAGCGATGGAGTCAGCACTTGCAAAGCTTAATTCGCAGTCATCATCTTTATCAGGTCTGTTTGGAAGCTGATAATACAGTTTATAATAATATTAATTATATTAGTGCTCTTATATAGGATATAGATATATGTATACAATTCTTGTATAAGATTTTAGTTGAATTAACTGGCAATTAATGTATAATATTATTTGGAATATTTATTTAGATGTTAGTCTGGTGTTGTACATATATATGGATGCATTTGTACAACACCAGAAGATTGAATACAAGGATGTAGAAGCATCAGGAGAGGATAAGTTATGATATATAATCAGAATATGGCTCAACAGTATAATCGCAATAAGGTATTGACTGCATCACCAGCAGAACTTACACTTTTACTTTATGAGGGAGCTATTAAGTTTTGCAATATAGCAGCAGTTGCGATAGAGAAGAATGATATGCAAAAGGCTCACACGAATATTGTTAAGGCAGAGATGATTATAGAAGAATTTCAGGCAACACTTAACCATAAGTATCCTGTAGCAGAAGATTTTGATAAGCTTTATAAGTATATATATGGATTATTAGTTGATGCCAATATGAGAAAGGACTTAGAGATTCTTGAACAGGCGACTAATGAGTTAAGAGGTATGCGTGATACCTGGAAAGAAGTTATGAAGCGTGCAGGAAGTAAGTAATTATCCGATGTAAGCTTATAACAGCAGTTATAGATTTCAAAGTTGAGGATGCATATGGAAACAAAGAATTATCTTCAGATAATGATAGATAGTCTTGAAAAGAAGAAGAAAGTCTTACAGGATATAGTTGATTATAATATTCAACAGGAGAATATTCTTCAGAAAAAAGAATTTGATGGCAATATATTTCAGAAGAATATGGAAGAAAAGTCAGCTTGTATAGATATTCTGAATTCACTGGATGATGGATTTCAGTCAATATATGACAGAGTCAGGGACGATATCCAGATGTATAAGCAGAATTATAAGGATGACATAAAAAGACTTCAGGAGCTTATCAGGGAAGTATCATCATTAAGTGCAACTATACAGGCACAGGAATCAAGGAACAAGTTACAGATAGAAAGAAAGTTTCGTCAGCTCAGAGAGGAAACAAAGACTGCGAAGCGTAGTGTGAGTATGGCTAATAAGTATTATCAGAATATGAGCAGAGTAAGTAATGAACCTCAGTTTATGGATAAGAAAAAATAGCCTTATATTTTTTATAAATTAGTTTATATTAGGACTAAAGTTAATGACGGAATGTCCGATATAATAAATAACAGGAAATAATCCTGAAACAAAATTAATGGGTGGCAAGGAAGCCACCAAGAATTCAAGGAGGAAATTATTATGGTAGTACAACACAATCTTTCAGCAATGAACACTAACAGACAGATGGGTACAATTACAAGCTCATTACAGAAGTCTACAGAGAAGTTATCATCAGGTTATAGAATTAACAGAGCTGGTGATGATGCAGCTGGTCTTTCAATTTCAGAAAAGATGAGAAGCCAGATTAGAGGTCTTAACAAGGCTTCATCTAATGCTCAGGATGGTATTTCACTTATCCAGGTAGCTGAAGGTGCTCTTAATGAGACACATTCTATTCTTCAGAGAATGAATGAACTTGCTACACAGGCAGCCAGTGATACTAACACATCAATTGATAGAACAGCTATCAAGAATGAAATTGATCAGTTAACATCAGAAATCGATAGAATTCAGTCAACAACACAGTTTAACACAATGAATCTTCTTGATGGAAGCTTCAAGGGAGATCTTCAGGTTGGCTCATTATCTGGTCAGACAATTAGTATTTCTGTTTCAAAGATGAGTGCATCTAATATTGGTGTAAGTGGACTTAAGGTAAGTTCTAATAGTTCTGCTGGTGAAGCTATGAGCAAGATTCAGGCAGCTATTGAGTCGGTATCAGAACAGAGATCTAAGCTTGGTGCTATTCAGAACAGACTTGAGCATACAATCAATAACCTTGATACAACAAGTGAGAATACACAGTCAGCTGAGTCACGTATCCGTGATACAGATATGGCTTCTGAGATGGTTGAGTACAGCAAGAACAACATCCTTCAGCAGGCTGGACAGTCTATGCTTGCACAGGCTAATCAGCAGAATCAGGGTGTTCTTTCACTTCTCGGTTAATCATAGTTACTACTATTATAAGGAAGAGGGCGGTTTATCGCCCTCTTTTTTACTATAGAACCGAAGTGATTACATTCATAGTATCATTAAAAACAATGCTAGCATCATATTTAGAAACGGACTTTCTACATGTTAAGGGATCGATAGGTATAAGTTTACCGGAATTTATATTATCAAGAATGTCTGCTAATTTTTCGGGACTGTTATGAGGATATATATACCCATTGACTCCCTCATTTATAATATCAATTACTCCATTGACAGGAGTAGATATTACGGGAATGCCACAAGCAAGAGCTTCATAGCATACTAAGGAGAATCCTTCATATTCTGATGCTATTATAAGAGCTGTTGCCTCTTGTATATTATTCCATGGGTTTTGTACCCAGCCATTGAATTTTACTCTATTTGCTATATTAAGTGCATCTGTAAGCTGCTGTAATTCATGCAGTTTATCTCCATCACCATATATTGATAAGTTCCAACAATCATGAGTAAGAGAGAGTGCTTTTAATATAATATTTACTTTCTTTTCTTCAGAAAGACGTCCTATAAATATAAGATTATGGCATGCTATATTATATTCTGGATGAAATGGCAGCTCATCAATGTGAATAGGGTTGCATATAAGTTTTACATTGATTGTTGGGTTAGAAGAGCGTATATAATGGTAACTTTTTCGGCTTAACACCATTACAAGGTCCGCATAACGAAGACTTTCTACGCCACCATAAGCATTCTGTTCATAAGTTTCAACGGGTCCATGTAACCAGCTTATAAGTTTACTATTAGAATTAGTATTGATGAGAGCAAGACGGGCAATCATAGTTAACATAGGCCAAGGAGTTGCTATAAGAATATCTGGAGCTCCTAATATATTAAGGTATTGCTCACACATTGGTATATAGTCAGTAATATCTTTAACAGGACGGTTGGTTGATATGGGATAATAATCTATGCGCGAATCTACCCATCGACATGTATATTTTTCAAGCTGTATTACACGTACATGTACATTATTATCCAATAAGTAGTTAGCTAGTTCATTAAGTACATGTTCAACACCGCCATTTCCACCATAGGGAACAAGAAAGTCTATTGTTATTTGATCAGTATGTAAATATGACATAAATGCCTCCGTATTAAAAAATTATACTAATATTATTGTGTATAGAAATATTTTTAATGAAAATTTATTATATTTATAAAATATCTAATGAAATAATCAAGTCAAAATGATAGTTGACCTACCAAAGTATTCATTATATAATCATAAAATAAGTATAAGTATTAAAGCATAATAATTCAATAAAAATATGAATATGGGGTTAAGAATGTTATAAATAAACCGATATATTAACCAGAAAGTGGTACTAGATTGGATTGATGGTACATTACTGGTTTGATTAATATATATAATTAACTAGGAGTTAATATTGTGTATTATGACATAAGCACATTCAAGGAGGAATATTTAATATGGTAGTACAGCATAATCTTTCAGCGATGAATACTAATAGACAGTTAGGAACTGTTACAAGTGCGCTGTCAAAGTCAACTGAAAAGTTATCTTCAGGTTATAGAATCAATAGAGCAGCAGATGATGCAGCAGGTCTTGCAATTTCAGAAAAGATGAGAAGTCAGATTAGGGGTCTTGATAAATCAGCTTCTAATGCACAGGATGGTATATCGCTCATTCAGGTTGCAGAAGGTGCACTTAATGAAACACATTCTATATTACAGAGAATGAATGAACTTGCAACACAGGCAGCTAGTGACACCAATACATCTGTTGATAGAAAAGCTATATTAGCAGAGATGGATCAGCTAACATCAGAAATCGATAGAATTCATTCAACAACACAGTATAATACTATGAATCTTCTTGATGGTTCATTTAAGTCCATGCGCATACAGGTTGGAGCTATGTCGGGACAGACTATAGTGATATCAGTTAATAAGATGAGTGCATCTCAGATTGGTATAAGTGGACTTAAAGTAAGTTCTAATAGTTCTGCTGGTGAAGCTATGAGCAAGATTCAAGCTGCTATTGAGACGGTATCAGAACAGAGATCTAAGCTTGGTGCAATTCAGAACAGACTTGAACATACAATTAATAATCTTGAAACAACAAGTGAGAATACATCGTCAGCAGAATCACGTATTCGTGATACTGATATGGCATCTGAGATGGTAGAATACAGCAAGAACAATATCTTACAGCAGGCTGGACAGTCTATGCTTGCACAGGCTAATCAGCAGACACAGGGAGTATTATCACTTCTTCAGTAGTTATATAATTAATAATGATTTAAGGCCAATGATTTAATAGTCATTGGCTTTTTTTATAATAATATGATTATTTTTGGATTAACAAGGAGCGTTGATTATGAATATACCAAAGGGATATTTAGATGGTGAAATACGTGATGGCTTTTATGTGGAGAGCATGATGAAGAAAGCATGGGCAGCGGAGATAGAAGTACTCAATGAAGTTGACAGGATATGTAGAAAGCATGATATTCAATATTTTGCAGATTGGGGAACCTTACTTGGAACGATAAGACATCAGGGATTCGTACCATGGGATGATGATATGGATATTACGATGAAAAGAGAGGATTATACACGTTTTTGTAAGATAGTACAAGAGGAAGAAAGTGATATTGAAATAATTAATTTTCATACTGATTATGAGTGGAAGGATATGTTATCCAGAGTTATAAATGGAAGAAATGTTAATTATACCAAAGAGCATCTTAAGAAATATCATGATTTTCCTTATGTTGTAGGTTTAGATATATTTCCACTGGATTATGTGGCACCGACAGAAGAAGAGGATGAATTGCAGTGTAATTTGATAGCTATTGTTGAATCATTTTCATTTAATATAAGAAATGGAATTGCGACATCAGAAGAAATAGAACAGACAACTAAGGACATAGAACAGATGTGTGGAGTTAAGTTTAATGATAAAGAACCATTAGCAACACAGCTTTTGAAACTTGGTGAGAGATTAAGTATGATGTATACAGAAGAGGAGTCGCATTCAGTGGCACTTATGGGTGATCATGCTGGTCCACGTCCATTAGATGTATATCCCAAAGAATATTATAGTGAAAGTATATATATGCCATTTGAATACACAACAATTCCTGTACCAAAAGAATATGAAAAAATATTAAGGCAAAAGTATGGAGATAATTATATGACTCCATATCTTGGCGGTACTAATCATGAATATCCATTTTATAGGAAACAGCAGAGAGAAGTATATAGACAGATGGGAATAATAGTGTGATAGTATGAAAAAAGTTATTACATATGGAACATATGATTTATTTCATCAGGGTCATTATAATCTCTTAAAGAGGGCAAAGGAACTGGGAGATTATCTTATAGTGGGTGTCACTACAGAACATTTCGATGAGGCAAGAGGAAAAGTTAATGTAGTAGATTCTATTATGGATAGGATAGAGAACGTTAAGAATACAGGCTTTGCCGATATGATAATAGTTGAAGACCATGAAGGACAGAAGATAGAAGATATTCAGAAGTATGATGTGGATATATTTACTGTAGGTTCTGACTGGGTAGGAACTTTTGATTATCTTAGTTCATTTTGTAAGGTTGTATATCTTGATAGAACGCCAGGAATATCATCAACATTATTAAGGAAAAAACAGTTTAATATAGTCAGAATAGGAATAGTTGGAACTGGCAGAATTGCGCCTAGATTTGTGTCAGAATCTAAGTATGTAAGTGGTCTTACAATAGAGTATGCATATAATCCCATAAAGGACAGTGCAGACAGATTTGCTAAAAAGGAAAAGATAAAATGTATTACGGATGATTATTCAGGTTTTCTTGATAAGATTGATGCTGTATATATAGCCTCACCGAATGAAACGCATTTTGAATATGCAAAAAGGGCTATTGAGGCAGGGAAGCATGTCTTATCTGAAAAGCCTCTTTCTTTTACAAGACAGGAAAGCGAAGAATTATATAAGCTTGCTAAAAAGAATACTGTTGTTCTCATGGAAGCTGTTAAAGCTGCCTATTGTCCAGGATTTCAACAGCTTATAAATGTAGCAAAGTCTGGAAAGATAGGAGATATAATAGATGTTGAAGCTTCGTTTACAAGAATTGCAGATAAAGCATCAAGAGAGCGAACAGATGCTACATATGGTGGTGCTTTTTTAGAATTTGGACCTAGTGTATTAGTTCCGGTTGTTAAGCTTATGGGAAGTGAATATGAGAAGGTAAGCTTTGATAGTATATATGATGCATCAGGAGTGGATATATACACGAAGGCAGATATAAGATATTCTAAAGGCTTTGCTACGGTTAAAACAGGAGTAGGGGTAAAGACCGAAGGACAATTGGTTGTATCGGGAACAAAAGGATATATCATAGCACAATCACCATGGTGGCTTATGAAACAGTTTGATGTAAGATATGAAGATGCATCAAAAATAGAACACTATGAACCAAGATTTCTTGGAGATGGATTAAGATATGAGATAAGTGATTTTGTATCAAAGATTAATGGTACAGATAAGAAGGATTATAAGCTTACAGCTGGAGAGTCTGTACTTATGTCAGAATTTATAGAGAAGTTTATGGATTATAAGCATATAAAAACTAATGAGTAAGTGTGTAATATAGTATATGTCAGAAAGGAAGATAAAAGTGAAAGCAGGAATTCAGTATATTGAAGGTTTGTCGATAAAGGATGTTGTAGAAAGTGGATTTGAATATATAGAGTTATGTATGAATGAACTTGATAAACTTGATATTATCAAAGCTCAAGGAGGCAGAATTGCTGGAATAAATGTCAGATTAATGACCATGCTTGCATCAAGAGCAAGTGATAAGGAAATACTGGATGAAAATGCAGTGAAAATATTTGGAAAAGTAATAACGTATGCAAAGGATGGCATATGTGCATATATAGTTATTAATACAGAAGGAGTTAATAACACAGCAGTGTTAGAACAGCTTGTTAGTGAAAGCGAAGAGTTTCTTAAAAATTCTGATATATCTATATATATAGAAAATGGATACAAATACGAATATGGAAGATATTATCATAATGAGTATTCTGATGGAAGGAAGCTTGTTTCACTTATTGGAAGACTTGGTATATTATGTCCATGGGTTGAGTGGAAAATAGGATTAAGTGTTGGACATACTAATTTATTAGGAATAAATCTAAAAGATATGGTAAGAGTGTGCGGTAAGTTAATAGGGGTTGTTCATATTAATGATAATGATGGTCTTAGTGACCAGCATCAGATGCCATACACGTTCACTACAGGAAGAGGAGTATTGTCAACAGACTGGTCAAGATTTATAGGTGCACTTTATAGACAACAATTTGATGGTTATATAATATTTGATAATAGAGGTACATTTATAAGAACTCCGCAGAAGCTCCATAAAGTAATGCTTGAGCTTATGTGTGCATGTGTAGATGAATGGAAGGAGAATTGTTTCAACGCAGAAGTATACCTAGGTCAGAAAGGTAAAAAGCTTATTCTGTTCGGTTCAGGAAGAATGGCAGAAACATATATGGATTATTGGGGAGAAAGATATAAACCTGATTTTGTTGTTGATAATAATTCACAGAGATGGGGACAGCAGTTTATGGGCGTTCCTATAAAATCACCAGAGGCTATACTTGATATTCCAGTACAGGAAAGAAATGTATGGATATGTAATCTTAACTATGACATTATTGGAAAACAGCTTGATAATATGGGAATAGAATATAAATGTTATAGAGATTTATATTTTATATAGAGTCGAAGTATTAAAGAAAAGTTAAGTGAATATAGGAGAGAATATGTTAGATATTGGAGTACAGACTAAAGGTTTATTACCAGAAATGGACATAGATAAGGCTTTTAAGCTTATAAGCGAAGCTGGTTTTTCGCGAGTTGATATTAATATAGATGCATTTCTTAAAAATAGTGACTTGTATGCAGGAAAAGTAAACAACTTTTTCGATGCTTCTGTGGAGGAGTTATATGTGTATTTCAGTCAGTATACACAGGCAATGGAAAAGTATGGAATAAAACCATCACAGATGCATGCACCATATCCAGTATGGGTGTGGGGACGTAATCAGCAGAATAGTTATATGCAGGGAAATGTTATACCTAAGAGTATTCTTATAGCAGAGGTGTTAAGTGTACCATGGGTTGTAATTCATCCATTTAAAAAGCAATACATATATGATGTGGCTTATGATAAGGAACAGGAGAAGAAGGATAATATAGAATACTTTAAAATGCTTATACCAATGCTTAAACAGTGTAAGGTCGGAGTATGCTTTGAAAATTTGTATGAAGGTATGGGACAAAGAATAGTAGAAGGTGTGTGTGCTGACCCATATGATGCAGTGTATTATATAGATACTCTTAATGATATAGCAGGGGAAGAACTTTTTGGCTTTTGTCTGGATGCTGGACATCTTCAGCTTGTCAAAAGAGATCCTTATGAATTTATAAAAGTTATGGGGAACAGGTTAAAGGTTCTTCACCTGCATGAGAATGATGCAGTAGGAGATCTTCATCAGATGCCGTACACATTTGGATGTAATCCGTATGAAGGTCAGAAGTGGGATAGATTATATAAGGGACTTAAAGAAATAGGATTTAGTGGAACGCTTAGTTTTGAGACATTCCCATGTATTAATAGTTTTCCCAAAGGTATGACAAAGCCTGTGCTTAAGGCAATTCATGGAATTGGTGAATATATGGCAGAACAGATTGAGAGCATGTAAAATATATAAAAAGAGAGGAATAGCAATATGCGCATAGGAATAATAGGAACAGGAAGGATAGCATCCAGATTTGCAGACACAGCACTTACAGGAATTGAAAGTACATATATAAGTTGTGTATATAATCCAAATGAAGAAAGTGCATTAAAGTTTATGATGCAGCATAATATACAGGCATGTACTTCTGACTGGAAGGAATTCATAGACAATATAGATACCGCATATATAGCTTCACCGCATGAAACACATTATGAATATAGCATGAAACTGCTTATGAGTGGAAAGCATGTGTTGTGTGAAAAACCAGCAGCACTTAGGCGGGAACAGGCAGAAGAACTTACTATGCTAGCACATAATAGAGGACTTGTGTATATGGAGGCTATAAAGACAGCTTATTGTCCCGGCTATAAAGCTATTATTCAGGCTGCTAACAGTGGAGAAATTGGAAGAATTGTAGAGGTAGAAGCAGCATTTTCAAGACTTACACCTTTGAATACAAGGGAGTATAAGAATGAGAATTACAATGGAAGTTTTTTAGAGTTTGCAAGTTATACATTACTTCCAGTACTTACACTTTTGGGATGTGAATATGATGATATTACATTCAAAGCTGTAAGGGCTCAGAATGGAGTAGATGCTTATACCAAAGCATTTATAGAATATAAGAATAAGTCAGCAATTATAAAGATGGGACTTGGAGCTAAAACTGAAGGTCAGTTAGTTATAACAGGAACTAACGGATATATACTTGCAAAGTCGCCATGGTGGTTGACAAAGGAATTCGAAGTAAGATATGAAAATCCTAATAAAATAGAACATTATAAGTTTGGGTATGAAGGAACAGGTCTTTGTTATGAGGTGAGGGAATTTATACAAAGAGTAAATGAAAGTTCTGAAACAAAAGAGAGCGTTACAACTATGGAAAATATAAGCATAGCTATGTCAGATATTATGGAACGCTTTATAGAATGGAATAAGCCAATATATAATGATGTGCATACAAAGTTCTTAAGTGAAGGAAGTAATAAGAAAATGCCTAAAATATGGGCACATAGAGGATGCTGTACATTATATCCTGAGAATACACTTGAGGCATTCAAGGCAGCCGCTGAACTTGATGGATTAACGGGTATAGAACTTGATATACAACTTACATCAGATGGTGAGATGGTAGTATTCCATGATGAGAATTTAAGAAGAGTTGCACATATTGATAGAAAAGTACGTAGTTGCACATTAGCTGAGATAAAGAGCATAAGAATTCCTGCTAATGATGGGTTGTATTGCAATATACCAACATTGGAAGAAGTGCTTATTATGATGAAACCTTATTGTGAAAGCAAAGGAATATTTATTAATATAGAGCTTAAGACAAGTGTTGTAAGATATGAAGGTATAGAACATAAGGCTTATGAACTTGTAAAAAAATATGATATGGAGAAGTATATAGTATGGTCTTCATTTCTTGCTGAATCAGTGGATATTATAAAGAAGATAGATAGCAAAGCTAAAACGGCAGTATTAGCAATGTCATTAGAAGAATGTATATCAATGGCAAGAAACACAGAGGCAGATGCCCTGCATCCATATATAGGTGGTTTAGTATATGGACTTCCACAGGATATGCAGGGAATGCCAGTGAGAGCCTGGAATAGTGATGAGCCTTTCTTTAATGATAGCAGACCTTTAAAGGAAGCACATCTTGAAGAATATAGATATTATGGAGCTACAGATATATTCACCAATATGCCTGAAAAATATATCTAGTAATTGGCAGACTTATACAATAAAGGATAATTCTGCCAATTACTATTACCATTGTGTTATGCCGGATTCAGATATTTTATCAGCAAGCAGCTGGTTGAAGTCTGAATCAGATAGCTGTGAGCGGTATTCTTTTTCGATAACTTCGCGTAGGGAATATTCCTGTTTTTTATAGAAAGGATAGTCGTGTGAACTTGAACATTGTACAGGAGTCATATAATTATCACCATATTTTATTTTAAGAATGCCATCAAATCCAATAGGAACAGGGATAATGGTATTTTCAAATGGCATATCAATAGTGTCTGAATACCAGTCAAGTAAAGCATGATAATCCCATCCGCAGGCAAGGTCAATCATGGAACATACTTCATCAGCATTCTGAGGAGGACAGATTGCTGACAGCATATCAAGCAGTTTTTTAAGTTCGTGGACTAATCTATTATTATAATTAAAGGATATATTAAACATAGCTTCAAGCTTATGGATTACCTCAAGTACGTCATTACCATAAGGTGGACATTCTGGAATGCTGGATGCAGTTGACAGCACAAGGTTAATAAGGCGTAGCTGTTCGTTAAGTGCATCGGTGTTTCTGTTGATATAATCAATAGGAAAAATATCAATACCTATAATATAAGGGCAACCATGAAACTTTTTAAGATATTCTGATGAGAAGTTAATATGTCGTCCAGTTATAATACGACATTTCACATTATCATGTTCAGGGTCGTTATACAGACTTTTAAGTTCAAAGAATTTAGAAAGCAGTGGTGGTGCAAGTTCAAGGAAACGAGAATAATCATCTCTTAGCATACCTATATCAAGGTCATCATCCCAAGGGATGAATCCTTTGTGCCTGACTGCACCAAGGAGAGTTCCCCAGTCAGCAAAGAATCGTATATTCAGTATATTGCATACACGGCGGATTTCTTCTAATACTTCAAGCTGTGCTGCCCATGCATGCTTCATTTTGGATTCAATGAAAAAGCCCTCTCTTGTTTCATCTTTAAAATAATCAGCGGGAAAATTGAGCATAGTGTTCTCCTTAAAAGTTGTATTAATATCTATATAAAAGACTAGCATAATATGGTATAAGTGTCAAAAATGAAATGATTAATTCTTATATACAAGATAAAGAAAAAGTAAATTATGATATAATAACTAACAATAGAATAGGACTATAAAAAGAGAAAATGAGGTGTATATATGCAGATACCAGAAGGATACTTAGAGGGAGAAATAAGAAATGGTTTCTATGTAGAGAGTATGATGAAAAAAACATGGGCAGCACAGATGGAGGTGCTTGTAGAAGTTGACCGTGTATGTAAAAAAAATAATATTCAATATTTTGCGGATTGGGGGACATTGCTTGGTGCTGTAAGACATAAGGGATTTGTTCCTTGGGATGATGATATGGATATAACTATGAAACGTCAGGATTATAACAGATTCTGTATGATAGCAGAAAAGGAAATGTCAGGATATAACATAGTTAATGTCCATACAGAGCCAGGATGGGTATCGTTAGCAGCCAGAATAGTGAATGGTAAGAGAATAAGATATGATAAAGAGCATCTTGAGAAATTTCATGGATGTCCATATGTGATAGGTCTGGATATATTTCCGCTGGATTATGTAGCACCAACAGATGATGAAGATAAGCTCCAGTGTGAGATGATACGTATACTAGATATATTTGGTCAGATGGTTACGGAAGATAATCAGAATAATCCAGAGGTGCTTGCTAATATACATGGAATAGAACAACAGTATGGGGTGAGCTTTGACTATAATAGTGATATTCCGCTTTCGGTACAGATACTCAGCCTGTCAGAGAGAATGCGTATGATATACACAGATGAGGAGTCTGATAAACTGGCACTTATGACAGACCATGCAGGTCCAAGACCATCGGATGTATATCCTAAGGAATATTACAGTGAGAGTATATATATGCCATTCGAGTATATACAGGTTCCCGTTCCAATAGGGTATGATAAAATACTCAGGCAGAAGTATGGAGATAATTATATGGTTCCATATATTGGTGGAACTAATCATGAATATCCGTTTTACAATACACAAAAGAGAGTATTATATTCACAGATGGGAATAGAGATATAGAATGGCATAATAAATAATAGTAATAAAAACCGGTTCCTGTATGTATTTATGGGAACCGGTTTTTATTACTATTAAATGTGATAATTTTCAAGAAAAATCTGGCGATATTTTTCATAATAGTCAACAGGAGATGGTGCTGTTGAGAGTTCATGCAGCAGAGCTATATCAGCATTGGTATTTTCACACATACGATTAAACTCTTTTTTATGAGTGTTGTGTCATCCGAAATATCACCAACATCTCTGGTAGCAAGATATATAGCAAGGCAGTAGAGATAATAGGTCTTATAATGGTTGTATAGGATAAGATGTTTCTTGTCATATAAGAGAAGCGGATATATAATAGATGCAATGTAGCATTAAAAATAAATAATTATTTAGTATGAATATGCAGGATGATAAGACAAATGTAAATAAATGAGGAGAATATCTGGGATGGATTACATAACAATAATTGAAGAAATAAAGAAAAGTTGGAGAGAGAAGGTTGAAGTTATTAAAACAGCTTATAATAATGATGATGATAAAAAAATAAAAGAATATTGTGCATTAATACAGAATGAAGCTGTTAAATATATTGAATTATTTGAAAAAAATGGTTTATACGGGGGGTATAGTAAAAAGATTAGATGTTATATTTGAAGTATGTTATCAGGTTGTAGTTAAACAAATAGACATTGATTTGTTTATCTCAATTATGAATGAAACTTTATATATGTTTGATGATATATTTTGGTGGAGTGTACCGGAAGGAAGCTATGATCTTTCAATTATGGCTATTGTTAAAAATGAAGCATATATTGTAGAGTGGATTGAATATCATCTTTTAGTCGGGGTACAGTATTTTTATATATATGATAATGAAAGTACGGATGGGCTTAAAGACAGAATTGAAAAGTATATAAATGAGGGAATTGTAACATATGTGTATTACCTGGGAAAGCCGGTGCAGATGCAAAGTTATAATGATGCAATTCAAAAATTCAAATATGAAACAAAATGGTTGGCTATTATTGATGGCGATGAATATTTATTACCTATGGAAGAAGAAAAAAGTCTTGTAGAAATTTTGGAAGAGGTCAAAAATAATTTTATTAATCACAAAATGCGTATAGCAGCGAATGTAGGGGCTGTTGGAGTGAATTGGAGGTGTTATGGAACATCCAATCATAAAGAAAAACCTCAGGGATTATGTATTGAGGAATATAATTATAGGGCACAGGATGAATATTTTCAGAATGTACATATTAAGACAATAATGAATCCGAGAGTAGTTATTAATATGCCCGATCCTCATTATGTTCTTATGAGAAAGGGGTGGATATGTGTTAGTGATAAAGGTTCAACAATTCCATTCAAATATTTTTATGATTCGCAATGTACTAAACTTAGAATTAATCATTATTTTTCTAAATCAGAAGAAGAATTTAGAAATAAAATTGAAAAGAGAGGGTTGCCAGATGGTGAACATGATAGAAATGTAGAACAGGAGTTATATGAGGCAACAGTTAACTGTAATGAGGTGTATGATGATGTTATGAAGAAATATGTTGATGAGGTGAAGAAAAGAATGGGAGAATAGTTCATTGTAAAAAATATTGCTCCTTAAAGATATACTTAGTATTTTAATATTGCAAATGATAAAGTGTTCGATATGATATTCAAATTATATATAGTGCGAAGAAATATGAATGTGAGATTGAGAAGAGTAAATGTTTTAAACAAGTTAATTAATATAGCATTTTCAACAAAAAATATCATTAATATTCTCTATTAGACATTACTTTCTATATATTGCATTAGCAATATGTCAGGTATATACTATAAACACAATTATACAAATAGAATTTATGTTGAATCTTAATGGTTGCGTGGAGAAACACATAATAGATACATCATGATTATAAGCCATCCGAGTCGTTAGGATTCGGATGGCTTGTTGCTTTTTATAGGAGGTTTGGTATGAAAGAACGGTTAAGTATCTAAAAGATGCATAGGAGGTGAAATGTCAATCTTAAGTGGAAATTGCAAGAATAAATGAAAAAAGGAAATTAATTAGGCAATAGTTATTAATATTAATAATACCGTCTTGTTAATAGAATGGAGGGGTTAAAATGAAGAAAATAAATATAAAATATGTCTGTGCTTTATTAATATGTTTATTATCTTGTGTTTTTATAATTGCTTGTGGTACGAAGAAGAACATAAAAAATGAGGCAAATAATATTTGCACAGCATTTGAATCAAATGATATAAAAGAAATAGAAAAAATAATAATGGGAACAACACAAATTAAACAAGATGAAGAATTAAGTGAATTTTTTGGTGATGAAATAAATGAAACAAAAAATAGTAATGGTATTATATACGAAATAATAAAAAATAGTTCTATAAAAGTAAAAAAAATAAAACAAAATTATATTTGTTACGAAATAGAATCTCCTGAACTTGATACAATATTTCAGGATGTATACAAGAATGATGATATAAAAAATTTGAAAGAAGATTTAAAAGAATATATAGATAATGCCAATAGGTCAAAAAAAGAAGTAACAATAAATTATAGATATGATAATAATATTTTTAATGCTGATTACCAAAATGAAGAATTTGTTAATGCTATATTAGGTAATTGCACAGTAAGTTATCAAAATATGATTAATGATATATTTAAGTAGAGAGGATATAGGTGCATATGAAAAAAATAATTAGTATTGTGTTATTGATTGTTACTATAATTACTTCCAGTTATATATATTGTGATAGAACAACTGCTAAGGCAGAAGAAAAAGAAGAGTATTATAGTATACCAGTAAAATATTTAGGGGAAAATGAAAGTATAGAATATTTACAGGTTATGGTATATGATAAAAATGTATACGTAAATGCTGAACAATTATATGAAAGATTAGGATATAGTGTAAAAATATGTGATGAGTATGTAGCTATATATAATAAAGCAAAAAGTGATGATATGCCATATGGAATTACAATATTTTATTATAATAGTGACAATATAAAGCATATGTTATTTAATAAATTAGTTGACTACAGGGCGGCTTTTTCAAGTAGAAAAATTGATGATAAAGCTTGGGTTCCATTAGAGCAATCGTTATTAATTTTAAATAGTGGGTATATTAGAGCTGAAGATGCTTTTTGTATTCAAAAGCCTCAAAAAAATATAATAGATATATATACTGAATTAATGATATTAAATGAAGAGTATAGCTTTGACTTTACAAGAGATATAGGAATATCACCAGATAATTTAGATACTATGGCAAAATCGGCATATTTTGTAACATTATTAAATGGAATAATAAAATTAGATGATGGAGTATCATGGGCGGAGTTAATTGACAAAACTTTATATTATTCAGATGGAGATGGGTCAGCATATGATTCTAAATATGGTCAGAAGCTTGCCACTCTATTTTGTACATATTCAAGTGATGAATATGAAGATGAAATATATAGTATGAAAAAGGTAGTAGATGAATTACAAGGAGATGGAATAATAGAGGCATCATTATATGGAATTGCTAATGAGAACATTTATAAAATTTCCGATTTGCAGAAAAAAATAGAGAAAATAGTAAATAATTCAGATTATAAAATTAATAATGATAAAACATATCAATTATTACAAAAATTATATAAACAAAACAGCATTTTATATAATTTTGAAGAATTTGCTAATAATGTTGAAAATGAATTAGCAAATGTATCAGATATGTTATCTAAAATAGTTAATTTGGTAGAAGTTACAGGTTATGTATCAGAATTTATGGAGGCAGAAGATTTTTCTAAAATAGCATTAAAAGAATTTTTGAATGATACACAATTTGGAGATATTGGATTAGTAGAAAGAATGAAAGATACAATGCAAGATTATCTATATGTTCTTGATAGTAATGTACTTACGTATTCAGTAATAAGATATATTCAAGAAAATTATATGGATATAATTTTAGATAAAAAAATATTGAGTGATGTATTAGGTGTAGAAGCTGTAATAATATCATTTACATGGGATTTAATATCTAATAACGTGCCTTATTTTAAAGATGGAATTGAACAAACTGATGAGTATATATTATCAATATATGCATCAATTATGGAAAATTATGCATTTTGCAGTTATTTAAATACGAGAAATGTTATATTTGCAGATGAAAATCAAATTACATTAGATAATTTGAGTGAATTAAGTAAAAAGTGTTTTGCATATTTAAAAATGATATATATAGAAAGACAGGCAAGTTTAGGTGCATTAAATGATAATACAAAATCTCAAATTCCAAGTGTTATAAAAGAACAGCAAAGTATAAATAAACGTATCGCAAAATTATTAAATATATTACAAAATTCTAATTCACAAAATGATGATAAAAAATATGGGTTTTTACCTGAAGATAATAATGAATTTATATCAGAAACTAAAAAAACAGATATATTAAATTGGGTAGAGAGCTGTGATGTTAGGAAAGAATTAATTGGAAAGTGGAAAATAGATGCAACTATGACAATGGAGAAAAATGGAGTTTCAATGACATATCTTTTTGGAACAGGATATAAATATGGTAGTTTAATGCAATTAGATGAGGATGGTGAGTTTTTATATTATTTAGCAATAGCTGATTCTGGTAAAGGAACATGGCGTTTGCAGGGTTCACAAATTGAATATGATTTATACAAGCATAGTCCAAAAGATGGAACAATGACGATAATAAAAAATAAAAATGAAAATATTATTGTGATGGATTATTTTGAATATAAGATATATTGGAAAAAAGAGCAGGTGAATTCTGATTATACAAGTAGTTCGGATTATAAACAGGCATATAAAAAATATATAATTGAAAACTGTAATAATAGTGATAAAGATAGATATCAATTTGGACTTGTTAATATAACTAGTGATGTTATACCCCAATTATATATAGAATACGGAAGTGTAGCTAAAGGTGCTGCATTATATGTATATTATAATGGTGAAATTAAAGAACAAAGAATGTATGAGCATGGTTTATCATATATAGAGTATAAAAATATTTTTATGGATGCAGGGGGACGTATGGATGAATATTATAATAATATATATCAAATAACGGATGATGGAATAAAGAAAATTGCTGGTGGCAGATTTGGGGCTGTTGATAATTCTAAAGTGCAATATGATAATAATGGAACTCCTATATATCAGTATTTTTGGAATGAAATAAAACTTGAAAATGAAGAAGAATATGAAAAAATGCTTGATTTGGCATATGATAGAAAAAGTGCAATAAATCCATTTGAAAATAAAGCTGGTAATAAGTCAATGTGTAATTATGAAGAAATAATAAAATTATTAACGAACTAATTAACGGCTTGACAAAAGATTATATGCTTATTGGAATGAAATGGAAATTAATTCATTAGCAGTAGGAGATATATAAGGTTAAGAAAATAACTATGCTATCCGATATATTAAACATATAAATTGGATTTATAAGTCAGACATATATTAATTAATGATTAATATATGTTTGTGTGCGAATGGAGACGCTGAATGAATATATCGGAATAGTTGTTATATAATTGGTTGAATATAGCAATTGGTGTATGAAGCCCTGCATTTGTATGCAGGGCTTTTGATTTTGGAGATAGATATGGAATATAAGTTAACAGAAGACTGGAAAGATGTTAAAAATTTAGTGATATATGGATTTGGGAAAGTGGCTCATGATAATCTACAGTTTTTTAAGAATAATTTTAGTATTGTGTGTATAGTAGATAGCGATAAAGAAAAAAGTGGTATTGTATATAAAGGTGTAAAAGTTAAGCATATAAGTGAAGCAAAGGAAGAACTTAGAAAGTATAAAATAGTTATAATGACAGCTAATCGTAATGCTGCTTTAGTAGGAGAAGACCTTAAGAAACTTGGATTACATGATGGTAAAGATTTCTGTTCAATGGAGCAGTTTCTTACAGAGTGGTTCTGGAGTTATAAGAAAAAAGTATGTCTTATGGAAGTACATAGTACTATTACATCAAGATGTACATTGAGGTGTAAACATTGTAATATGTTTATGCCATATTATAAAGAGCATGTGGATTATACAGCTAGGGATATATTAGAAGATTTAGGATTATTGTTCAGGCATGTGGATTATATAGTATCCTATAGGTTGCTTGGTGGTGAACCACTTATTAATAAAGAACTTGTTGATATGATACAACAAATTGGAGAAAAATATGGTGACAGAATAGGTAATATTGGTATTATAACAAATGGAACTTTATTACCAGATGACAGACTTATAGAAGCATCAAAAAAATATGATGTAAAGTATGATTTTAGTGATTATACTGAAGAAGTTGATTATAAGACAAGATTTGATGAAGCAATTGCCAAAGTATCAGAGGCAGGACTTAGATATCAGGTTAATCGTTCATTAAGATGGTGTGATTTCGGATTCCCTGTTAATAATAGAATGTATGATTTTGATAAGGTAAGGAATCATATGTTTTCATGTGGACCATTATTTCATGGATTGAATGATGGGAAGTATTATTATTGCCATGTTTCATGGAGTGCCGATAAGGCTGGATTATTAAAAAATGTTCAAGATGATTATGTAGACCTTAGGATGCTTAAGTTAGATGATAAAGCTAAAGAAGCCATACTTGAACATAGTAGAGGAAATATGTCTAAGGGCTTCGTTAAGCTTTGCAAGGTATGTGGTGGTTGTGGTAATGACAATACTGATTTTGTGAAAGCAGCTGAACAGATGTAGATGATAAAGTGATTTTATAATAAAGAAAGTTATGTAAATACAATATTAAGGAAAGAGATATTATGGAACAGAAGTCTAAATATGAGATAGAAATTGAAAATTTTAGACATATTTTTTTGGACATGAAAAATAAGAGAGTAGCTATATATGGAATGGGTAGACGTAGTGCAACACTTTTGCCGGGAATAACTGACTTTAATATTGTAGGAGTTCTGGATAGAGATGAAAGCAATGTTGGAAAAGAATTGTGTGGAATAAAGGTGATATCCATTAAAGATGTTTCCACTGATGCAGATGTAATTATTATTAATTCTGACCCGTCTAACTATGAGATAATATATAAAAGAATCGCAAAAGATGTAATCGTTCCAGTGTATTATGCAGATGGAAGATTAGCTTGTCTATCAGATAAAGATACAAGTTATGAGCAAAATGAGTATTGGCAAAGTTCATATCAAGAGTTAAAAGATAAGATAGATAAAGTAGAGGTTGTTTCATTTGATATATTTGATACATTGATAATGAGAAAGATATTCTCACCAGAAGATGTGTTCAGATTATTAGAAGAAAAAGTTAGGGTAGAATTAAAATTAGATTGCGAGATAGCCAATGTAAGAGCACAGGCTGCATCTATGTGTGGTTCCTACGCAACTATAAATGAAATATATCAATATATAAAACAACAGACTAATCTTATAGATAAGAATATAATTGATATTATGCAATTAGAGAAAGATATAGATATAGATTTGTGTATCACAAGAAGAGATATTGCAGATTTGTATGAGTATTGTCTAACATGCGGAAAAGAAGTATATCTTATAAGTGACATGTACTATACATTACAGGATATTAAGCGCATATTAGATAAATGTGGAGTGAAAGTACCAGATGATGAACATATATGGATATCATGTGAGAAAAAATGTGATAAAGTATTAGGCTCGATATGGAAAGAATATTCTGAATTGGTTGGCAAGGATATCAAGTGTCTGCATATAGGCGACAATAAAACAGGGGATGTAGAAAATCCTGCAAAATATGGAATAGATTCATATTATGTTATGAGTGCTAAAGATATGCTTATGAATTCTTCTATATCAGAATTAGCATCACATGTTAATACGGTATCAGATAGCATATGTCTTGGGCTTGTAATTGCAAAACTGTTTAATAGTCCATTTGCATTAGGCAGTACGAATGGTAAAGTATCATACGATGACAGTGAGATTTATGGATATTGTGTCTATGGCCCATTACTTGAAAAGTTTCTTATATGGTTGTATTACAATTCAAGAAAAGACGGAATAGACAAGTTATTATTCTTTGCAAGAGATGGCTATTTTCTTGAGAAAGATTATAAAATTGTATCACAATTATTAGATGATGGATACAAGCAGGACTGGTGCTATCTTCCAATATCAAGGAGACTAATATATATGGCAACTATGAAGAGTGAAGATGATTTGAAGAGAGTTGTAGCTTTTCCTTATGTAGGAACATTTGCTGATTATATGAAATCAAGATTTGAGATAACAGTTACAGATGCAACATCTGAATATAATGACAGACAGATTAATACAGTAGGAGACAGCCAGAATATATTGAAGTGGATTCAGCCGTATAAAGATAAAATAATGGAACAGGCTAAGAGAGAAAGAGAAAATTATCTTGATTATCTTAAATCTGATGGTGATATGCAAGCAGAGTTATCTTATGGAACAGTTGATTTAGGATATTATGGTACCAACCAGTATTATCTGCAACGATTAACTGGTATTAAGACAAACGGATATTGTTTTTATGCATGTTTGGAAAAAGATAATGTGTATATAAGTGATATATCTATGGTTGGATGCTTTCAGTATGGTGATGATTATACAGCAGAAAAAAGTCTTGCGAGAAAAAAGAACATGTATATAGAAACATTTATTACAGCTCCACATGGTATGATTAGATATATTGATAATCAAGGAAAAATGATATGTATACCGTATGGAAAAAGTCAGAAATATTTTGATATCAAAGAAAAAGTGAATTGTGGCGCACTTGATTTTATTGTTGATTATATAAATATCTATAAAGCTGTGTTGGCTGTCGACAACAATGAACACATAAAATTAATGCAAGATAGAAGAGAAAGTCTGGAGGATAATCTGTTTTACAGTATGTTGAATGGCATGTGTAATGTCTCAAAGGATATATTGAAAGGATTTTATTTTGACAATGATTTTGTGGGTGGGAAAGAGATACAGTTAGAAATATAATGTTTATAATATGAAAGGAATTAAAGTGGAACATACAGTTGCAACAGATCCAAAAGAAATTAAATACATAAAGAAAAGATGTAGAAAAGCATTTAGAGAAAAAATATGCTTTTACATGTGTCGAGTATTTCCGGTTAAAAAGAATCTCATAAGCATATGTACATTCGAGGGAAAAGGTGGATTTGGTTGTAATGCAAAGCCCCTTGTGGAAAAACTTCACGAAATGCATCGGGAATATCAATTTGTGTGGTTTGTTAATGATATGAGTAAGGATTTTCCAGATTATATAAAAAAAGTTCCTAATACATTGTGGAGCAGGGCATATTGGTTGACAAGGTCAAAGGTGTGGATTGATAATTATAGAAAACCATTTGGAACATGCAAGCGTAAGGGGCAGTATTATCTTAATGTAAATCATTACACAATAGGAATTAAATGTACTGGGCTGTTGAGAGGAAAAGGATTTTCAGAAATGGCATATATGGTAAGTAAGAATGATTCAGATATGATTGATGATCTGGTTATTGATTCAGACTGGTGCGAGCAGAGTTTTGATAAGGCATTAGTGTATGAGGGAACATATATAAAGACAGGAGCACCAAGGTGCGATGTTCTTTATGGCGACAGAAGTGAATTGAAAGATAGATTTCATAAGAAATATAATCTTCCAGAAGATGCAAAGGTAATAATGTTTGCACCAACATTCAGGGAGGGCGCTAAGAATGGTGTCCGAAGTGTATATTCTGAAATATGGTCGATAGATTTTAAGAGACTGATAGATAATCTTGAAAAAAAATTTGACGGAGAATGGTATATTTGTATAAGAGTTCATCCACAGTTAGCACCAACATTTAGTGAGTATAAGAATCCAGAGGTACAGAGCAGGCTTATTGACGAAAGTCAGGCAGATGATATGTATGAGATACTAGCAGCAATGGACGCATACATAACAGATTATTCAAGTGCATGTTTTGAGGCAGGTTTTGCACATATACCGGTATTTATATATGCAGATGATATACAGAAATATGCAAAAGACAGAGGCGCTTTAATGTGGAATATAGCAACAGATCCAAGACATGATGTTGGAAATAATAAGAAATTCACACCTAAGATGAATGTGAAATTTCCATTTCCAATAGCCAGTGATAATGAGCAGCTTGAAGATGATATTATAGAATTTGATTTAGAAGAATATAATGATAAATTAAATAAGTTGCATAAACAAGTTGGATTGGTCTTTAATGGTAATGCGAGTTGTAAACTTGCTGAGAAGATATGCAACGAGATTGATAATAAATTAAAAAAATAACTTAAGGAGGAACGCATTATATAGTGCGTATGTTTTATTATGAAGGCAATAATATTTGGAGCAGCTGGAAGCGGTGAACGTTTATTTGATAAGATAAGTGAAAAGTATGAAATTTTAGCAGCTGTTGATAATGATGAAAATAAAAAAGGAAAGTATTTAAGAAATATAAAAATATTTTTACCATATGAAAGACTGATGCAAAATGATTATGATATGATAGTTTTAACATCAATACCTGGAAAGGGTTCAATATTGGAACAATTAAAAGAATATGGTATAAGTGAAAGTAAAGTAGATACTAATTACATAGACCAGCCATTAGATAGCAGAAGAATTTTTTGTGAGAATATAAGTAGGATTCAAAAAAATATTGATGATAATATATGTGTTGCAGAAGCAGGGGTATTTCAAGGCGATTTTGCTAGAATAATAAATCAAAATTATTGCGATAGAAAATTGTATTTGTTTGATACATTTGAGGGGTTTAAAGAGTCTGATATTGAATTTGAAAGGAAAAGTGAATTATCAAGAGCAAAGATAGGTGATTATAGGACTACAAATGAGGAATTAGTAATGAAAAAGATGTTATATCCAGATAAGTGTATTATAAAAAAAGGTTTTTTTCCAAAGACAGCAATCGGTATAGATGAGAAGTTTTGTTTTGTTAATTTGGATATGGATTTATATCAACCTACATTAATGGGGCTTGAATGGTTTGGAGAGAGAATGGTAAATGAAGGATGTATTTTAATACATGATTATTTTTCTGAGACATTTTTAGGAGTAAAAAAAGCAGTTGATGAATATTTAAAAAAACATGATTATTTATATAAATTACCTATAGGTGATGGAATAAGCATAGCAATAGTTGGATATTAGGAATGTTGTTTATTGGGAGTATATATGGAAGATTTTTATTTATTTGGAGCGGGAATAAATTGTGAGGCTGTTATTTGCTATTTTGGAAAGAAAAATATAAAAGGTATAATAGACAGTAATACACAACTTCAAGGTGGAAATATTAATGGAGTTGAAATAATAGGAATTGATGAGTATATAAAACATGGACAAAACAAAAAAATATATATAACAAGTTATTATCAAGCAGAATCAATTATAGAAAATTTAAAAGCAAGAAAAATAAAAAATTATTTTAAATGTCCATATATGCAGACTGGATTTTTTAAGAATGCAACGGATATAACGAATAAATTGAAATTGTCCGAATATAAAAAATTATGTTTTGTTAATTGTAGTCCCATGACAGAATCTATAATTGAAACAATAAGTGTTGATTATGAGCATAACTTTAAGATAATTGATATAAATTATTCTTTGGAAGAAAATGAAAAAGTTTTTATATCAGATGCTGTTACAGAAGATGAAATTTTTGAATTAAATAACAAATTTGGAAAAGAGAATATTATTTATATCGAAAATGAATTTGAAAGAAAATACACATATAAAAATAATGAATTGAAAAAATTTAAAAATATAAATAAAGGGAAAAGATGTTTTATTATTGGAAATGCCCCTTCTTTAAGATACCAAGATTTAGAAATATTGCATAATTTGCATGAAATATGTTTTGGGGTTAATAGAATATATAAGGCATTTGAAAAAACAAACTGGAGACCGACATATTATGTTGCTGTAGATAGTGAAATATGTAAAAATGATTATTATGTTATTGAAAATATTAAAAGCATAAAGTTTATAAGGCATTTTTTTAGTGAAATAAATTGGAGAGATAGTAATATATATCAGTTTGGAGGAGTAAGTTCTAAAAAAATAGAGTTTTCTAAAGATATTTCAAATGGAATATATATAGGAAATACAGTTATATACGATTCGCTTCAAATTGCATACTATATGGGATTTAGTGAAGTATATTTATTAGGTGTAGATTTGGATTTATCAAAAAAGATAAATGAAGAAGGACGACATTTTTATAAATGGCATAATGATAAAGAAAGATTACATGAAGGAAATATTAATCATATTTTAAAGTCATTTGCTTGTGCTGCCGATGTCTTTAAAAATGATAGAATTATTTTAAGAAATTTGTCAAGAGCAGGTACGTGGCAGGAGATAAAACGTGATAACTTTGATAATGTAATTAAAAAAATAAAGCGTGAAAGCGTTAATAGCGTGGGAGAAAACTGAGTATGAAAACAGTAGCATTTGTACCAATAAAAATGAATTCACAGAGATTACAACATAAAAATATTTTACCATTGGGGGAACATGCTTTGTGTTGGTATATATTTGAAGCATTATTAAATGTTAAAGAAATTGATGAAGTTTATGTGTATTGCAGTGATGATAGTGTAGTTGATTATATACCAGAAAATGTTATATATAAAAAAAGAAGTGAACAATTAGATGGAGACTTAGTTAAGGGCTATGATATATACCAAAGCTTTATAAGTGAGGTTGATGCAGATGTATATATATTAGCACATGCTACTTCTCCATTTATTAAAAGTGAAACGATTGATAGTGCGCTTTCAAATGTATTATATAATGGTAATGATTCAGCATTTTCGGCACAAAGAATACAAACATTTTCTTGGTTTAAAGGGAAACCGTTGAATTATGAATTTGAAGATGTCCCAAGAACACAAGATATTGAACCAGTATTAGTAGAAACAAGTGCGTTCTACATATTTAAAAATGAGGTATTTACAGTACATAAAAGAAGAATTGGGTTTAATCCATATATTCAAGAGGTTGATGATGTTGAGGCTATTGATATAGACGAGAAGAAGGATTATGAATTAGCTTGTAAAATTATATAGAGGAGAAATTGACAGAATGGATAAGTTGTTAGTAATTGCTGGACCATGTGTAATTGAATCAGAAGAAAATGTGATGTTAATAGCAGAAAAGATGAAAACAATTTCGGAAAGATTAAATATAGATTATTACTTTAAAGCTTCTTTTGATAAAGCTAATAGAACAAGTATTTCTTCATATAGGGGGCCAGGAATAGAGCAAGGATTAAAAATTTTAGATAAAGTAAAAAAACAATATAATTTGAGAATAGTTACTGATATTCATGAACCATGGCAGGCTGAAAGAGTAGCGGAAGTGGTAGATATTATACAAATTCCAGCTTTTTTATGCAGACAGACCGATTTACTTGTTGCGGCAGCAAAGACAGGGAAAATAATAAATATAAAAAAAGCGCAATTTCTTGCACCGTGGGATATGAAAAATGTTATAAAAAAAGTAGAAGAATCAGGAAATAATAATATCTTATTATGTGAAAGAGGAACAACTTTTGGATATAATACACTGGTTGCGGATATGACGGGAATTGTAGAAATGAAGAAATATGGATATCCTGTGGTGTTTGATGCGACCCATAGTGTTCAAAAACCTGGAGGAAAGGGCACATCAACAGGTGGAAACAGGGAATATGTAGAGCCATTAGCTAAAGCAGCAGTAGCAGCAGGTGCAGATGCTTTATTCTTTGAAGTACATCCAGAACCAGATAAAGCGTTGTCAGATGGTCCTAATATGGTAAAATTAGAGCGTTTCGAAGATATGCTTAAAAGAGTAATAAAAGTATATGATTCTGTGAGATGAGGATAAAATAATGGATATTATAAAGCAAGCTAAAAATGTTTTTGATATTGAGATAGAAGCTTTAGAAAAAACTAAATCAGCATTAGATTATAATTTTGAAAAAATATTATTAATGGTAGTGAATTGTACAGGAAAAGTTGTTTTAACAGGAATGGGGAAATCCGGACATATTGCATCTAAAATAGCTGCCACATTTTCCAGTCTTGGAACGCCAGCTTTTTTTATGCATCCTGCAGAAGCATTACATGGTGATTTAGGAATGATATCAGAAAATGATATTGTTATAGCAATTAGTTACAGTGGAGAAAGTGAAGAGGTTACAAGACTAATACCAAGTATAAAGCTTATTGGTGCAACATTAATATCAATAACAGGAAATGAAAATTCTACATTAGCAAAATTGTCAGATATTACTCAGACATTACCTGAATTTTCAGAGGCGTGTTATTTAGGACTAGCACCAACATCAAGTACTACAACAGTATTATGTTATGGAGACGCGTTGGCTGTAGTGGCGAGTGAAATGTATGGCTTTGATAATGCTGATTTCGGGAAATTTCATCCTTCTGGAACATTAGGAAAAAGATTAATATTAAAAGTAAAAGATTTAATGTCGACAGGTGAAAATAATGCTGTTATTGGACAGGAAGCTTTATTAGATGAGGCAGTTGTACAATTAAGTAAGAAAGGACTTGGAATAGTTTCTGTTGTTAATGAATCAGGTGATTTAACAGGAGTAATTACTGATGGTGATTTAAGAAGACAAATGGAAAAAAAGGCAAGCATTTATGAGTTAAAAGTTAATGATGTTATGAGTCATAATCCGATTGTGATAGGACCTGATATATTGGCGGTTGAGGCTTTGAATATGTTGAAAAAAAATAACATATCCGGAATGCCAGTATGTATAGATAAGAAAGTTTTAGGAACAATCAGAATACAGGATATTATTAATGCAGGTATAATATAAGAGCTATAATGGAGTTACATATGAAAATTTTTGTTATGGATGTTGATGGAACTTTAACAGATGGGAAAATATATATTGGTTCTAAAGGTGAAGAATTTAAAGCATTTAATGTTAAAGATGGATATGCAATTAATGAAATATTGAAAGCAAAAGGGATTGAAACTGCTATTATTACAGGTAGAATGTCTGAGATTGTGAATATAAGATCAAAAGAATTAAATATAGATTATGTGTATCAAGGGGTGAAAAACAAAAAAGAAGCATTGAAAAAATTGATTTTATTACACAATATAAGATTGGAAGATGTAGCATATATAGGCGATGATTTAAATGATTTAGAAGTAATGAAAATGTGTGGTATAACGGGTTGTCCAGCTGATGCAGTTGAAGAAATTAAAAACATTAGTGATTATGTATCAAAGTTCAATGGTGGTAGTGGAGCAATAAGGGATTTTGTGGATTGGATTTTAAAAAATAAAATCTGATAAAAAAGCTAAATAGTGGAGATAAATAAAAATGCAAATTATAAATGGAAATATTGAAGATTATTTAGAAATTATAGAAAATAAAGTTGTATGTTATTTTGGAGCAGGAAAAACTTTAGAAAGATTTTTTGAAAGATATAGTTATTTAAATATTGATAAAACAGCAGATTTTGTTATTGATAATGATGCTAATAAATGTGGGAAAAAGTATATCTATAAAGGAAGAGAAATAGACATTTTGGGTGTAGAGTCAATAAAAAGATATAATAATATATTTATTGTAATTGCTACATTATCAGCACTTGAAATATTTGAACAATTAAATAATGATAAATTTTTTGATGATATAAGCTGTATGATTACAACATTTATTGATTATGAGACGTATAGAATGATAGAAAAAAATAGAATCTATCCATCTTCTTTTAGAATTACAGATGATAGAAAAATACCTAAAAAAATACATTATTGTTGGTTTGGTAATAATAAAATGTCAGATCTTAATAAAATGTGCATAGAAAGCTGGTATAAACATTGTCCTGATTATGAAATAGTTCTGTGGAATGAAGATAATTATGATTTTAGTAAAAATATATACATGAAAGAAGCTTATGAGGCTGAAAAATGGGGGTTTGTTCCTGACTATGCAAGAATTGATATTATATATAATGAAGGTGGAATATATTTGGATACCGATGTGGAATTAATAAAAAATATAGATGATTTTCTATATCAGGATGCATTTTGTGCTGTAGATTCATCTAATTTAGTAAGTTTGGGACTAGGATTTGGTGCAAAAAAAGGAAATTCATTTATTAAAAAAATGATAAGTGTATATGATGATATTAGTTTTATTAATGAAAATAATAGTTATAATAATATTCCGGCACCTTCATTACAAAAAAATTTTTTTGAGAATATGGGATATGTATGTGATGGAAATTATAAAATTATAGATAATGTTACATTTTTACCAGCAAATGTATTTGCTGGATATAACCATAGAGTTGGGCAATATGATATATCAATTCATACATATGGTATTCATCATTATGAAGGTACATGGGCTAGTGAAAGATTTAAAGAGCAATTAAAAAAAATGCATAAATTGTATAAAATGGCAAATGACAATAAATAAAAGCATGAGGAAAATAACATGGAAAAAAAACTTACAGTTATTGTTTCGGTTTATAATAAAAAAGAATATTTAAAAGAATGTATAGAAAGTCTGATACAACAAACATATGACGGATTAAATATAATAATAGTAGATGATGGATCAAATGATGGTAGCGAGCTTATTTGTGATTTTTATTCAGATTATCCGTGTATAAATATTATTCATAAACAAAATCAGGGTTGCATAAGTTCTAGATATGAAGGGCTTAAAAATGCAACAACGGAGTATGTAGCATTTGTTGATGGTGACGATTTTGTAAAAAATAATATGTATGAGTTTCTTATGAATTTTGCTGCTGAATATGATGCAGATATTATAACAGGGGGATGCGTCAGATACTGGGATAAAGATGATTATAAAATGGATAAAGGTTCAGCATTTGAGGAGGGGATATATAATAAGAAAGAAATAATGGAAAAGATAGTTCAGAGAATGCTTTGGGCAGAATCTAAAAATTCTTGGGACCTCGATCCATCTCTATGTTTTAAAATAATAAAAAAGGATATTATTTTAAAAGAATATGAGTTTTTAAAAGATGAAACGTTCACATATGGTGAAGATACAGCAATAATTTATCCTTTAATATTTCAAGCAAAAAAAATATATATTACAAATGAAATATTATATTACCACCGACAAAGAGAAAGAAATGTAATTGCACCATATATATTAAACAATGAATTTTTTGAGAATACATTTTCATTGTATAGTTATTTGAAAAAACGATTTAATGATTTAAATGTGTATTCAATAATGGAAAAACAATTAGATATGTTTTATATGAAATCTGTTTTATATCATAAAAATAAATACCCCGATATAGAAATGAAAGAAATAAAATGGATTTTTCCGTTTGGAAAAGTAGAGAAAGATGAAAAAATAATTTTATATGGAGCAGGACAAGTAGGAAAGGATTATTATAAGCAAATTACAAAAACTGCATACTGTAAAGTGATATTATGGGTTGACAAAAATGTAAACAAAGAAAATATTATGAGCGTTGATAGTATATTTAAACATGAGTATGATAAAATTGTGATAGCAATAAGTAGTAAAGCTGTAATTGGTAGTATTGTGAATGAATTATCAGAAAAGGGAATTAATAAAGATAAAATCGTATTTTAAAATATATTATTTATGGGTGATAGATATGATAAAAGATGATATGTATAAAAAATATATAAAAAACATTTCGGATATGTTGAGGGCAATTAATAAAAATAATGATGAAAAAATTATTTTAATTTCAGGTGCAAGTGGTATGATTGGTACGGTTATTATTGATATACTTATCTATATGAATGATTTTAAGGGATATAAATATAAGATATATGGCTTAGGACGAAATGAAATTCGTGCAAAAGAAATGTTTGTTAATTATGGAAATAGAAAAGATTTTAACTTTATACCATGTGATATAAATAAAAATAATATTGACATAGGAGATGTTGATTATGTAATACATGCGGCGAGCAATACACATCCAGTTGATTATAGCGGAGACCCTATAGGTACAATCACAGCTAATGTCATAGGAACTAATAACTTACTGGAATATGCTGTATCGCATGGATGCAGGAGATTCGTATTTTTATCATCTGTTGAAATATATGGAGAGAATAAAGGCGATATAGAGAGGTTTGATGAGACATATAATGGCTATATTAATTGTAATACATTAAGGGCAGGCTATCCTGAAAGCAAAAGAACAGGAGAGGCATTATGTCAGGCATATGGCAAAAAGTATAATCTGGATTTTGTCATACCAAGATTATGCAGAGTCTATGGACCAACAATGTCATTGAGAGATAGTAAGGCTATAGCACAGTTTATAAAAAATGCAGCTAATAATGAAGACATAGTATTAAAGAGTGAAGGAAAACAATTATATTCATACATAGATGTTTTTCAGGCTGCATACGCAGTTTTATTCATAATGTTACGTGGTGAGAATGGTAATGCATACAATATATCAGCAGATTCCGGAGAATGGTGTATGCGTGAGCTGGCAGATAGGATAGCTTCACATGCTGACAAAAAAGTTGTATTTGATTTGCCGGATGAAAAAGAAAAAGCAGGATTTTCAACTGCAACGAAGGCATTGTTAGATAATAATAAATTAAAAAAGCTTGGATGGCAGGAATGTTTTGAGTGTAATGAGATACTGGATTATACCATAGATATAGTGAAAGCAAGGATGATGAGGTAGATTATGAATGTAGCGATAATAATTGCTGGTGGCGTTGGTTCACGAACAGGCAACAGAATACCAAAACAATTTATAAATGTTAATGATAAACCTATAATTATATATACACTGGAACAGTTTCAAAAACATAAAAATATAGATGCTATAGAGGTTGTCTGTCTTGATGGATGGCATGATATATTACGTGCATATGCTGAACAGTATGGCATTGCTAAACTTAAATATATAATATCTGGTGGAACAAGCAGTCAGGAATCAATTAAAATCGGTCTTGAAAATCTTAAAGGAAAGCTTAATAAGGATGATGTAGTTGTTATACACGATGGAATACGTCCTATGGTAGATGCAGATATCATATCATCCTGTATAGATATATGTGTGGAAAAAGGCAATGGAGTATCAGCATTTCCAGTATATGAGCAGATATTCGAGACGGATGATGATGAGACAACTGATAAATATATACCAAGAGAAAAGCTTAGAATTGTTCAGACACCACAGGCATATAGATATGGCAGAATACTGGATGTATATAATTACGGATTCGAGAATAATATTGGTATTCATGGTTCTTCATATGCTAATACGCTTATGGCAGATGTCGGGGAAAAACTATATTTTTCAGAGGGATCAACTAAGAATATTAAGATAACAACAAAGGATGACATAGCAATATTAAAGGCAATGATAGATATGCAGAAAGCATAAGTAGGAGACAAACAATGATAAGTGTTATAATGCCTGTTTATAATGGTGAAAAATATCTTAGGCAGTCAATAGAGAGTGTAATACAACAGACATATAAGGATTGGGAATTAATAATTGTAAATGACTGTTCAACAGATAACTCAAGGGATATTATGCAAAGTTATGCAGATGCTGACAGTCGTATAAGAATAGTTGATAACAGCAGCAATTTAAAATTACCAAGGTCATTGAATGCAGGATTCAGGGAAGCTAGAGGTAAGTATCTTACATGGACATCTGATGATAATCTATATAAACCTAATGCATTAGAAGAATTGTCTGGGTATTTAGATTATAATTTTGAAATTGGTCTGGTATATTCTGATATGGACGTTGTTGATGATTCGTTAAACTTTATAGGAGAGCAATCTTTAGAATCAGACAGGCTTCTTTATGCAGATTGTGTCGGCGCAAGTTTTATGTATCGAATGAAGGTTATTGATAAGGTTGGGGAATATGAACCAAATATGTTTTTAGTTGAGGATTATGATTATTGGATTAGAATAAGTAAACAATTTAAAGTAGGACATTTAAATAAAAACTTATATATATATAGGGTACATAACAATAGTCTTACGGGAACAAGAAAAAAAGAGATTAATACACAGCTATACAAGTTAAGGAAAAAGCATTTAGACTATTTAATAATGGGGGTTAATGATAAATATAAAGAAAAACTTTTTTTAGAAATGATTGCTCAAAATATAAATGAATGTGAAAATTTAATTAGTAGATTTTGGACAAAAAATGAAGAGATGAATAAGTATTCATGTGTTAAAATGTTTAATAATATAGATAATAATAAAAAAATCGTATTATTTGGAGCAGGTATAATTGCTAACAGAGCAATCACTTATTTTGGAAAAGAAAGAATAGAGTGCATTATAGATAACAGTAAAGACAGAATAGGTACGAAATTACATGGGATAGATATAGTATCATTAGATTGGTATATCAATGATATGAGTCGTGACAGAGATAGTCAAGTAGTGATAGCAGTGGGAAATAATTATGTATTGGCAATAGCAGAACAGTTGAAAAACAATGGAATTTCAGAATTTTGCTGGTTTAAAGCTGTAGAAAATTGTGTGAAGGAGACCATATGATGAAAAGAAAGATATTATTTGGGGCTGGGAAAATTGGAAGTGCAGCATATGAATTATTTGATGAGGGGCAAGTTGCGTATTACGTTGATAATAATTCAGATAATGTTGGTAATAACAAAAATGGTGTTGAAATTATAAGTTTTGAAGAGCTTATAAGAATACATAAGGATTATGATATTGTGGTATCTGTGGGAAAGAATGCTGCATTAGATGTCATGAAGCAGTTGAAAGATGCAGGCATTGAAGAATTTACTACATATCAGGAGATTGTGACGAAGCTTAAAAGACCACAGAATAAGGATATTAATTATCTTGTATGTTGTGAAAAAGCAAGAAAGTGGATATATAATAACTCAATTAGAGAAGAGGGAATCATTAATAATACAGGATTGCCAGAATCATATCCAGAAGTTACTGGTTATTATATTCCTACGCTGATTAACTGGGGTGAACGTGAACTTGCCAAGACATATACTGTATGGCTTTGCAGTATACAGCATGAGGATGGTGCATGGTATGATACAGAGGGAAAAGCACCTTATGTATTTGATTCGGCACAGATTTTAAAAGGGCTTTTGGCAGCGAAGAAGCAGCTGGGAATGGATGTTGATGATAACATTAAAGCTGGGTGTGAGTGGATTATCTCGAATATTAATGAAGAGGGAAGACTTACAACACCAACAAAGGATGCATGGGGAACACCGGGAATATGTTCTGAGCTTATACATCTTTATTGTTTATCACCATTAATAGAGGCAGGCAAGATATACAATAACAGATATTATATTGATATGGCAGATAAGGTGGCAAAATATTATATAGATAACTATAGGGATGATATATTAGGTTTTGGCTTTTTATCACATTTTTATGCATATGTTATGGAAGCGTTATGTGATATAGGACAGATAGATTTAGCAAGAGAAGCCATGCACAATATGGAAAACTACCAGCATGAGAATGGGATGGTTCCGGCATATAAGGATGTTGAATGGACATGCTCAACAGGAATGTTCCAGCTTGCTATTACATGGTACAAGTTAGGAGAACTGGAAAAAGGAAATAAAACATTCGAATATGCAATGCAGCTTCAGAATGAATCTGGTGGCTGGTATGGCAGTTATACAATGACAGATAATCCTAATCCATTTGACAGGAATAAATGCCCTGATTACTTCCCACAGAGTGAGATAAGCTGGGCTGTGAAATATTTCTTGGATGCACTGTATTATAAGTGCAGATTAGAGTTTGAGACACAGGCTCCGCTGTTTAAGAACAATCTGGCAAAAGATGATGGAAGATATCAGGTTGTGTTAAAACAGATAAAGGGGTTAAAACGCAATGGATTGAAAATAGCTGATGTTGGCTGTGGAAAGGGCTGCTATATAAAGAATCTTTTGGAAGATGTTTCAGATGCACAGTATTTTGCGGTAGATTTATCAGAAAAGGTTATGAAGAATATTCCTGAAAATGTAGAAAAAAGCAGGGAATATTAACTAATATACCATATGCAGATAATTCATTTGATGTTACTTATACGACAGAGGCACTTGAACATGCTGTATATACTGATAATGCATTAAAAGAGCTTATACGTGTAACAAAACCGGACGGAATTATAATTGTCATAGATAAGAATAAAGAGAAACTTGGTGCTCTTGAAATTGATAATTGGGAGCAGTGGTTTGATAATGATTTCTTTAGTAATCTTGCTAAAGATAATGGCTTGGATTTAGAAGTTATCCCGAATGTTTCATACGAGGAAGGAACAAGTGATGGATTATTTAATGCCTGGATTCTAAAGGGAGGGATTAAGTAGAATGAAAGATACTGATAATTTAGTTGATTATGAGAGAATAATTAATATTAATAGAGCACTCATGTCACGTATTACGCCAAGACCATCATTGTTCTTTGATATTGAGGTGACAGAACATTGTAATCTTAATTGTAAATCATGTGGCAGTTTTGCACCATTAGCAGACGAGGAATACATAGATATAGATGAATTGGATAGGGACTTAAGAAGATTATCAGAGTTGTCAGATGGAGAGGTGCATCATATAAATATTCTGGGAGGTGAACCATTATTACATCCTGAAATTACAAGAATTGTTGAGATGGTCAGACATTATTTTGCATATGGCAATATATATCTGGTGACTAATGGTGTACTTTTAAACCGTATGGATGAGAGCTTCTGGAAAGCATGTAAGTATTGCAATATTGTAATTGCACCAACTCAATATCCTGTTAAATTAGATTATGAAGAGATAAAAAACAATGTAATAGCACATGGTATACAGTATCAAAGTTTTGGACAAGCCGCTGATGGATGGTATCATACTGTTTTATCAGAGAGTGGAGATAAAAATGAGATTCAACAGTTTTTGCATTGCTCTAACGCCAATAACTGTACTGTCCTTGAACATGGAAAATTATATCCTTGTCCAAAGGCTGCCAAGGTAAGACATTTTAATAAAGCATTTGGCAATAGATTTCAGCAGTCATCACATGATTATATAGATATATATAAGGCAGAGAGTTTAAAAGAGATAATGGAATTTCTTAGTAAGCCAATTCCATTTTGCAGATATTGTGATACATTTGCATCTGAAAAAATAGAATGGGGTGTTTCACATAAAGAGGATTCAGAGTGGACATAGAGGAGTACTATGGAAAACGAACATATTATATTATTTGGGGCAGGTAAAATAGGTAAAGAGGCATTAGATGTAATCGGTTCAGATTATGTGTATGCTTTTTGTGATAATTCTGTAAAAAATGATGAATGTACTGAAAAGTATGGGAAGAAGGTTATATCATTAGATGAGTATTGTGCATCACATAGTGACAAAATTCTTGTAATAACAGCTTCAAGTATTAATACAGTGCAGATAGAAGAACAATGCCAGAATAAAGGGATATATGATTATTTTGTATATGATGATCTTGAATATTATGGATTCAGCCATTATGGAGCAGATAAATTCATAGAGATATTTAAGGATAAGGTAAGCCGTCTGTTCAGGATGAAACAGATTGCCAGGGATTACTTAAAAAAATATGGCGGAGCATGTGATTTTAATGCGGTAACGGTTGAGTTTTATCTTGTTGATTCATTTGAAATAGAACATTTTATTCCTTTTTATGATGCATTCAGAGCCAGAGGGATTAATGCATATTTTGTAGCAGAGCCTGAAAGTATTCATGTTGTAGGTAATTATTTTGATTATGATAAGGCGGTTGGAATATTAGATGAAAAAAATCTCGAATATCATACAATGAGGGATGCCTATGCAGATATAGCATTTACTACCCAGGCGGTCAGAAATCTTGCCAGATATAGTAAGAAAACAATCAAAATAAATCTCCAGTATGGATGCTCATTATTAAAGAATGCATTTGGGGCATCAGAGGAAGGTACTGCCGGATTTGATTATAAGATGTCTAATGGACAGTTTGACCGTGAATTATGCTGTAGATATATTGATTCGGACAGAGCATGTGATATTGGTTATCCTAAGTATTATGATATTGCAGGTACCCATATGACACGGGAACAAGTGCGTGAAGAATTAGGTATCAAGACAGAAAAGAAAATCATAGCATATCTGCCAACATGGGATGAAAATAGCTCGATACCAGTTTATTATAATGAATTAAAGAGCCTGAAAGACAAGTATTATATTGTTACAAAGCCACATCATTGTACATACAGACTGGACAGTAAGAAGGATGACATGAATAAATTATATGAGATTTCAGACATGGTTTTGCAGCCAGAATATGGTCTGGACAAGTTTATGTTTATTGGTGATTTAACTGTTATTGATGCAAAATCAGGGGCGACACTTGAAGCAACATTTCTTAATGATGACATGAAGATGGTGTGGCTGCTGGTCTCTAAGGATGTGAGAAATTTATTCTGGCAGGAAATCAATAATATTGTTGAACTTGTTGACAACAGGGATGATTTAGTAGATGTTGTCAATAAAACAATGGCAGAAGATGATTATATTGAATATAGAAAAGAACACATTAATCACTATTTTTCCAAGTATGATAGAAAGTATCTTGAAAATGTATTGATGAATATTATTAGTGCAAATAATTTGCTGTAGAATGGATGGTGTTGTATGCCAAAGATATCAATTATTGTTCCAGTATGTAATGTTGAAAAGTATCTGTCAAAATGTCTGGACAGCATTGTGAATCAGACATTAAAGGATATTGAGATAATATGTGTTGATGATGGCTCTACAGATAATAGTGGAGACATATTAGACAGTTATTCACAAAATGATTCAAGAATTAAGGTTATACACAAGAAAAATTCAGGATATGGTAATTCAATGAATGTTGGCATGGATTGTGCTGATGGTGAGTATATTGGAATTGTTGAGAGTGATGATTGTATTCTGCCAGAAATGTATGAGGAATTATATAAAGCTGCCAAAGAATCAAATCTGGATTTTGTCAAGTCAGATGCGGTTTTCTGGTGGGAGGGAATCGGTTATTCTTACAATGTCCATTATGATTATCTTAAGGAATATTATGATAAAGTACTTATGGGCAATGACAGGCATGTGTTTTATAAGTTTCTGATGAATATATGGACGGGAATTTATAAGAGTGATTTCTTAAAAAAACATAATATCAGATTTAATGAAACGCCGGGGGCATCATATCAGGATAATGGTTTCTGGTTCCAGACAATGACATTTGCAGACCAGGCTATGTGGATTGGCAAGTCATATTATATGTACAGACAGGATAATCCTATGGCTTCAATTAAGAGTGAGGCAAAGGTGCTTGCGATGTCTAATGAATATGATTATATAGAAAGAATATTGAAAGATAAGAATGCCGGCAGTGATAGTGTTAAGGAATGTAATTATTACAGACTGGCTAGAAATTATGGTAATTACTATAGAATTGCTGACGAATTAAAGGAAAATTTCTTGAGTTATGTTCTGAAAGATTATGAAAAATATGGGAAAGACATAGAGGATGAACCATATTTAATAGAATGGTATAAAAAGATAGCAGAAAATCCTATAGAATTTTGTAAGTCCACAATTGATGTTAAGAACAGCAATAAGGCTGTTCTGGAAAAAGCAGAGTCTATAGTGATATATGGAGCTGGAAAAAGAGGACAGTATATATTGAGGCATCTGTATAATATTGGTGTCTATGATAAGATAACTAATTTTGTTGTGTCTGATAATGCGGGGATGCAGTGTATTGGCAGAATAGAAGTTATCAATATATCTGAGCTGGCAGATAATGAAGATGATAATATGCTTGTAATCATATCTGCTTCAAATGCAGGTGAAACTTACAGAGCTATGGAAAGTATGCTTCATCAGTATAAAATTAATAATTATATTGGAAGTGATGATATAATTAACAATTTTTATTCCATTTGTTAGGGAGAGGGATGTTATGAGAAATATAATGATTGTTTTTGGAACCAGACCAGAAGCAATAAAAATGTGTCCATTGGTTTTAGAATTGCGTAAGAGACAAGATAATAATGTGATTGTGTGCGTTACTGGACAGCATAGACAGATGCTTGACCAGGTACTTGCGGATTTTAATATTGTTCCTGATATAGATTTACACATTATGAAGGAAAAACAGACGCTGTTTGATATCACTATTAATGTAATGAATGGAATAAAGGATGCTGTTGAAAAAGTAAAACCAGATATAGTTCTGGTTCATGGAGATACTTCAACAACATTTGCAGCCTCACTTGCATGCTATTATATGCAGATTCCAGTTGGACATGTTGAGGCTGGACTTAGAACATATGACATATATTCTCCATATCCGGAAGAGTTTAACCGACAGGCAGTTGGCATTATTTCTGAGTACAATTTTGCTCCGACAGAACGCGCTAAGGAGAATCTTATAAAAGAAGGTAAAAATCCATCAAGGGTATATGTTACAGGAAATACTGTGATTGATGCATTAAAGACTACTGTGAAGGACAATTATTATCATAGTGAATTGGAGTGGGCTGGTAATAACAGGTTGATATTAATTACAGCACATCGAAGAGAGAATATTGGTGAACCTATGCACAATATGTTCAAGGCAATTAGAAGGATTGTTGAAGAACATGATGATATAAGGGCGATATATCCGATTCATATGAATCCTATAGTCAGACAGATAGCTGATGAGGAATTGGGGGATTGTGACAGAATACATATTATAGAGCCACTTGATGTAATGGATTTCCATAATTTTATGAAGAAGAGTTATCTTATTCTTACAGATAGTGGAGGAGTTCAGGAAGAGGCTCCTAGTCTTGGAAAACCAGTTCTTGTTATGAGAGATACAACCGAACGCCCAGAAGGGGTTGAGGCAGGTACATTGCGACTTGTTGGAACGAATGAAGAGAATATATATAATAATTTTAAAACACTTATAACAGATGATAAAGAATACACTAAAATGGCGCAAGCAAAAAATCCTTACGGCGATGGATTTGCAAGTGTGAGGATTGCGGATATACTTGAAAAGTTTTTTTAGGATAAGATTTTTGAAAATGAGAACTTTTGAGCAAGCTATTTTGGAGTATGAAAAGGTGGATTGAAATGAAATAATTATGTTAAACTGTTCAGTTCAATGCAAAGATTGTATGCCGATACTTTGTTGACCATACTGACATATGGTTCCTGAAAACTTCTGGCAGGTACCGTAAATTCGTATCGAAATATTTACAATTATTTTAATGGATTGTATAATTAAAATAATAATGGGCGAGACAAAGAGGGGGATTAAAATATGTCTGATAATATACAAACTGTTGAAGAAAAGATAAAAGAAATTGTTAATATAGCAACGAGAAATGATTATTCAGTTAAATACAATACAATTGTTGATTTATTAAGCGATTCTAAACTTGATAAAAAGCAGGAATTAATAGAACATGTTATAAAAAAATTATATAATGAATATGATATTACAGTTGAACAGAGTGATGATGAAGACTATAGTGCGAAGAATTCCTCAATAGATACATTAGTACCTGCAGATGTAAACATATCCCAGAGGTCTATTAATATATACAATTTAATGGAAAGAATTGATAATGAAGAGATAGATTTATCACCAGCTTTTCAGAGACATGCTGATCTATGGTCAATGGAACAGCAAAGCAGATTGATAGAGTCGTTGATGTTGAAAATTCCGATTCCTACATTTTATTTTAATGCTATAGATGATGATAAATGGGTTGTTATAGATGGATTACAGAGATTGTCAGCCTTTAAGAATTTTTTGGTAGGTGTAAAAGATGAGTCAGGCAATAAGATAAAGCAGAAGTTAAAAGGTTTACAGTATTTGACTGATTTTGAAGGTTTTACATTTGATGAACTTCCTAGGCAATATATAAGAAGAATCAAGGAAACATCGATTATTGCATATACAGTTGAGAAAGGGACACCAGATGCTATAGTATACAATATATTTCAGCGAATTAATACAGGGGGGCTGGAACTAACTCCACAGGAAATACGTCAGGCATTGTATACAGGTAATGCAACAAAAATAATTGAAGAATTAGCAGATACAAAGGAATTCATAGATGTTACACAACATTCTATTTCAGACAGAAGGATGGTAGACAGGGAGTATGTTAATAGGTTTATAGCATTTACAGAATTAGATTATAAAAAAGAATATGAAGGTAATATAGATAAATTTTTGATTAAAGCTTTGAAGAAAGTAAATACTTATACAGAGGAAGAAAAACTAGAGAATATTAAGAAAAAATTTATTAAAACAATGAAATATTGTAACCATATATTTGGTAAATATGCTTTTCGCAAATACAATGCGGAAATGAGGAGAGGACCAGTTAATAAAGCATTATTTGAAAGCTGGAGTTTGGTTTTATCAAAATTAAATGATGTGCAGCTTGATATGCTTGTCAGCAAAAAAGATGAAATAATTAAAAAGTTTGGAGAGCTACTTTCTAAACAATCATTTAGTCAGGATTTGAAGGCTGGTGATGTCAATTCTGTATGTCGGAGAATAGATGCAATTGATAGATTGGTAAAGGAATTATTATGATAACAAAGTTAAATCTTATTAATTTTAAGTGTTTTGAAGAGTTTAATATGAAGCTCAAAGAAGTGAATGTATTTACTGGACTTAATGGAATGGGAAAATCTACTGCAATACAGGCACTTCTGCTATTAGTACAGTCATATTATCAAGATAAAGCAAATAAGGGATTGTTATTGAATGGAAAGTATATTGAACTTGGTTTAACACAGGATGTAGTGTATGACAAAGCGCAAAATGATATTCTTGAAATCAATATTACATCGGATGATAAAGAAAAGTACAATAATAGATTTGAGTTTAAACAGGATATGGATTTTTTGCCATATTTAAATGATGGACATATCCAATTTCCAAAAGAATTGGTTAGAGAAAATTTTGTATATATATCTGCTTATAGAATTAAGCCACAGGGAATATATTCTGCCATAGCTGAAGAGGAGTTACGTAACAGAGAATTTGGTAATAATGGTGAATTTGCGTTACAGTATCTTGGAATGTATGGTGACGAAGATGTTGTAAATGAAGAGATTGTTATAAAAGATTCACATGGAAATTCATTGTTAAATCAAGTAAGAATGTGGATGGATAGAATATCTCCAGGGGTGTCTCCTCAAATCAAAACACTTATTGCAAATAGAAGTACAGAGTTATCATTTGATTTTGTTGAAGGAAAAAATAGGACTAATTCCTATAAAAACGTGAATGTTGGATTTGGAATTACCTATGTTTTACCAGTGGTAGTGGCATTATTGACAGCAAAAAAAGGAGATTTAATTATTATAGAAAATCCAGAGGCTCATATACATCCGGCAGGACAAAGAATGTTAGGAGAATTGATTGCACATGCAGGAGCTGGTGGAGTACAAGTGATAGTTGAAACACACAGTGAACATATTATTAATGGTATAAGAATTGAAATAAAAGATAAAAAAATTGATAGTCATAAAGTAAATGTTGCATTTTTTAATAAGGATGTAGAAGATTCATATAAACACAAATACATTAATATAGATATTGATGAATACGGACGGATGAGTGAATGGCCAGAAGGCTTTTTTGATGAATGGGAAAAAGCTTTATTAGAGCTTATGTAAAGTTAAAGTAAAGATACTGATGTTGGGGGAAATGATGAATATTGCAGTAAATGACCTTTCATTTATTAAAGGGTTTCAATCGTTTGAAGATGCAGTTAAAGCTGTAAACAAGTTTTGTGAATTGTTGAGATTTTTGAGAGATGAAAAAGTAAGTGGCGTAGAAGTACCTATGGAGATAAGAAATAGTAATAATGTTCATCCTGATATGACTATAACGCCTGATGGATATACATTACGAGATGTTCTTTTTGATATTAAAACAAAAGATAAAAATAAATATTTATTTTTAATTACAATATTTACTAAATATACGCAAATTAAAAATGCATATGGTGAGGAGGATGTATTTGTATTTGATGAAATGGAGTCAAAACATTGTGCTAGATATAGAAATGATTTCTTGCTTAGTTTGGATTCAGGGGAAAAATTTTTAAGCCCAGTTTTAAATGGAACAATTAATAGAGAAAATCCTATTGGTATTAAGAACATTGCAGATGAATTACATATATATCAATATTGGGAACCATTAGGATATAGAAGGTATGAATTAAATCCTAAGCATAAAAAAATGAGAAACTATGTCAGAAATAAAGGCATGTCTGTTGGAATGGCACCAAAGACAGATGAATTAGGGCAACAAATGCTTAATAAGGCAATTGCATATCAGGGAAAGCTATATTCTGTTGATGTTGAGGATGATAATGCTATATATGAATTTCCTAAAACACAGCAAAATATATTTCATGCCTTTAAACGAGAAGATTTACAGCCGGACATGATTGATAGGATAATTAGGATGTGGCAGGAGAAGAATAAAGAGTGAAAAGCTAAATTTTACTGAAATAAGAAAGTAATATATTATCTTTATAAAGAATTGATATTATACAAAAAGAATAAATGCGATTGATAGACGGGAGAATATACGATGATTAATATATTGGATAAAAGAGATATAGCTAAGGATGTATCTATAGATGCAATTATATTAGAATTTTCCAAGGCGGCTCTGTTATGGTACAATTTTAATAAAGATTCAGATATATTATACGTATATGTTGGACAAAAGAATAGTTCCATAGAAAAGTTGTTGTCAGATGTAGGAAGGCACATAGATGAGGTATCTTTTACCAATATGTCATGCAATATAGTAGATGATAAAGTTAGGAATAGATTAATTGATATATTAAATAATAAAATATACTATGATTATATAGTTGGCATAGATATATTAGAGGAATGTGATGCTCCCGAACAGCTTTTAAAAGATTTAAAAGCATTGCTTAAACCATCGGGAAGATTGATACTCGGCTGTGAAAATCGTTTTGCTATCAAGTATTTCTGTGGAGAGAGAGATCCTTACACGAATCATAGCTTTGATGGAATAGAGAATTATAGAGGTATGAAGCAGGAAGATAAGAATGAGATAACAGGAAGGTGTTATTCAGGAGCAGAGTTGAGAAGCATGCTTGATGAAAGTGGACTTGTAAATCACAAGTTTTATGCAGTTATGCCTAATCTTAAGGAAGTGCAGCTTGTGTATGCAGAGGGATATAATCCGGAAGAAGAGCTGGCTATAAGATATTTTCCTGTATATGAACATCCGGGGTGTGTATTTCTGAATGAGGAGTATCTGTATACGGATCTTATTAAGAATGGAATGTTTCATGCGATGGCTAATGCATATATTGTAGAGTGTAGCATAGATGGCACTTATGATACTACACAGCATGTTACTCTGTCTATGGATAGAGGCAGGGAAAATGCATTGATTACAGGTATACGTAGTGGCAGTGGTAATGGAAAGCTATCTGATAATATGATTGAACGTAAAATGTCTGTATATAAAAAGGCTGTATATGAAGAAGGTATAGCTAAGCTTGAACAGATACAACGTAATCATGATGAGTTAAGGAGTAGGGGGATACAGGTTGTTGATTCTTACATAGAAGGTGACAAGTTTATTATGCCTTACATAGATGCACCTGTTGCTATGATAGCTCTTAAAGAACTGGCAAAAAGAGATAAGCAAGAATTTTATAAAGCAATAGAAGATATGTATGAACTTATATTATCTTCATCCGATCACACAGATGTAATCGCTGAGAAGGACAAGAATAGTGCTAATGGCAGAGATCTTGGTATTATTCTTGAAAAAGGCTATATAGATATGGTTCCACTTAATTGCTTTTATGATATCAGAAGAGAAAATTCTAAGGACAGATTTATATATTACGATCAGGAATTCTATTGGGAAAATTGTCCAGCTAAAGCTATTCTTCATCGTTCATTATCACTTATATATGATGGAACAGACAAGGAATTCGAGCAGTTCATACCAAGAAAGGAGATAATGGATAGATTTGGTCTTACGGAGTGTGAAGATATATGGTCACGTATGTCATCTAAGTTTACGCAGAAGCTCCGTAATCAGGCAGAGCTTGAAACATATTATCGTAACAGGCGAGTAAATGCAAGAAATCTGTATACAAACAGGGAAAAGATTAATTATGATGCAAGAACTTATAATGATATGTTTGTTGATATATTTAAGGGTATCGATGATGAAGCAGGTAATCAGGTAAAGAAGCTTGTATTGTTTGGTTCAGGCATATTTACTAACAGATTTTTAGATGAATTTGATGGATGTTATGATATATATTCAATTATAGATAATAACAGTTCTAAGTGGGGAACAGATATTAAAGGTATTCCTATTAATTCGCCAGATATATTAAAGCAAATACCGTCAGAAAAACTACATATTATTATATGTATAAAGAGGTATTATGGAGTTACTAAACAGTTAGATGATATGGGAATAGCTTCATATCATATATATGACCCGGGTAATGATTATCCTAATAAGAGAAGAGATAGTGTAAGAAAACAGCTGCTTCAGACAGGAGTTATGAATAATGCGGGACTAGAAGACGTGTCTTGCAATAGTAAGCCATATAATGTAGGTTACATAGCCGGTGTATTTGATTTATTTCATATAGGGCATCTTAATATGTTCAGACGTGCAAAGGAGCTATGTAATTATCTTATAGTAGGTGTAGTATCAGATGAGGGGGTAAGACTTAACAAACAGGCGGAGCCGTTTGTACCATTTGATGAGCGTATAGAAATGGTTAGATCATGCCGTTATGTGGATGAAGCTGTTAAGCTGCCACTTAACTTTGCTGATACTGAGGATATGTATAAGGTGTATCATTTTGATGTGCAGTTTTCTGGAAGTGATTATGAAAATGATCCATATTGGCTTGCAAGAAAAGATTTTCTTGAAAAGCAGGGCTCAACAATGGTATTCTTTCCTTATACTCAGAGTACAAGTTCAACTAAGCTTAAGAAAGCTATTAATTCAAGGATAGAATGTGAAAAATAACAAAATAGAAAATCATCAAAAGGTGGTATTATTACGATGAAATTAGTTATATTTGGTCAGGCACGAAGCTGGGATAGTACATTAAAGCAACTGCAGAAGTATAATGCAGCAGACTCAATAATTGGTTTGTCTGATATAGAATTAGGTGAGAGTGACTGGTGTTTATAATTATTATATATATGCGGATATGCTGCAGTTATAACATATCCGCATATTCATTCATGAATATTTTTCTTGTTGTATAGTATGTGTTAAGATTCATAATACCATCGTCATGGAAGCACCATGAATGTTTTACAGGAGGTATTATTACATCGTAACCAGATTTTCTGAATTCAAAGCTTTGTGATATATCATAAAAATCCCAACCTGTTAAAATATCCTCACGCCATGAAATATCATATTGGGTTATCATCATAAAGCCATCAATAGCTTCAACACGGGTTGGATATTTTATATCTTCAAGAACAGAGTCTGTTGTATGGTATATATTATTAGATATAAAGTGACCTATACGCCAGCCGAACCACATAACACATGTGCGTGGAAACTTTTTAGAGCCAACCATTCCTATCATACCAATATGTTTATCCTTAAATTGTTTAAGAATGTCAAATAGTATATTTTTGTTTAGGATAAATACATCCTGATGAAGATATATCTTATATTTGGCATTAGATGATTTCATTGCTTTATTATAGCCAGCCGTCATAGATGAAGCATTATGTATGACTATAATATCAGTTGTGTAACCATTAGGGATATTAATGCTATTAATGTATTTTATACATTCTTTTTCGTATTGCTCATTGTTAGAACATATTATAAAACAGAATTGTTTATCATTGTATTCAGGTTGAAGCCTATTGTTAATAGATATATTATTATATGAGGGTTCAACTGTAGTTTTATTGTAATCAATAATAGTTATATTTGATCTTTTAAAGTTATTACTGTAATTATTATTGTTATTATTATCTATTTCATATTTTTTAATATAATCAGATATACAATCAGATACATAATCTATGTTGAGAGATGTTATTTTTATAAGACGTTCTAAAGCAATACTGGATAAAGTATTACTATATATATCATTAGCAATAATTTTTAAAGCGTTGGTTTTATCAACATCAAATTCAATGTTAAGTAATAAAAACTTATAATAAGTATTTTTTTTAATAATACCATCAATATTCAGAGTGTTGGTAAGATATAGTGTTGTTATATTATTATTTAATTCTTTACTTGCTATATTGGCAGCTATAAGGCAATGTGCTATTTCAGGCATTCCTTTAAAGGTATTTATGATTTCAGGATTTGTCAGGAATGTACATAGTGTATAAAGTGAATTGGTAGTGTTGGTATTAAGAAAACTATTAATTGAATTAATAAGTGAGCTTAATGAACTATCATATTGTTTATGCCATTGTTCTTCTTCTTTGATAGAAGCTTCAATAAATTCTTCAGTATCAGAAATTGGTATCATATTAATAGTCTCCATTTAATATTGTTTTAGTTTGGTTATTATGCAATCAATATCGGAACCATTATTATACTCATTAATATAATCAGCAATTATCTTATGTTGGTATGCGCCATTGGTTCCAAAGTAAGGATTCGATAATAAATCTGGTATAATCATTTTAGTCACAGAACACATATAACGAAAAAGTTCGGCTGTTATAGGTAATCTCCTTATATTAAGGAATAAGATTGTTTCATAACAGAATGAGTGTAGAAAATATAATTCCATTTCATAGTGACAATCATTTGTATTAAAATTGTTTTTCACGTAGTTAAATGTTTCAAGCTGCACAAGCATATGCTGATATATTGTGTCATAATTATGCATGTAGGATAGCATAGTTCCGTTAGGATTTTGACGATAATAATACAGAGGTTCATTTATTTTACATATAATATGAGCAGTGTGTTTTATGGGATGAGTAAATAATGGTTCTTCATATGCAACACCTTCAGCAAAATGAAAGTGATATTGGTCATAATATGATTTGAGAATAAACTTACAAGTGCAGCTTTCATCAAGATATTCATGTCCGATTATAAGCTGTTTACGTTTTTCAACAGTGTCACATATAAATGTATTATATGTAAGAGCATCACTGGAAACAGGAATATTATTGATATCATATGAAAAATTTAATTGTATAACATCAGTATGATTATGTATGGCTGTATTATACAGATATTCAAGATAATAAGGTGGAACAATATCATCACTATCAATAAAACAGAAGTATTCGCCAGAAGCATAATAATCAAGCGCAATATTACGGCATGTTCCCTGTTTTAAGTTTTCTTTATTAAATATAGCGATGATCATATCGGGATATTTCTGTTCGCAGGTTTTTATTATATCAGGAGTATGGTCTGTAGAAGCATCATCAATCAGAATAAGTTCAATATTATTTACTCCAATAGTCTGATTTATTATACAGTCAAGAAATGTTTTTATGTATTGTTCAACATTGTAACAAGGTGTTATAACAGAAATTTTTTTCATATTCTTTCCTCTTGTTTATAAATGATATATACTAATAATAAGTTATAATGAAGAATATTTCAAGCAGCAAGGATAAAGATGACAGATAATGGTGGAATATATGTTTAGAGGCTACGGAAATTTATATTAATATACTTCAGGCTGTGAAAGAAGAAAGATTAAAGATATATGGAGAATTATTATGATAGATAAAGAAGAATACAATGCAGTAGTAATAGTAACACCTGCTGATTTTAAACGTGTTGAGTGTAATAATCAAAGAATAGTAGAATATTTACCTGTAAGGGAAGTGCTGTTTGTTGGAAGTGAAGAACTTAAAGAGCTGGTGGGGCAGTCTAATCTTGGTGATAAGGCTGGCTTTGTCAATGAAAATGATATTATACCATTTGATGAGGTTTATAACTGCATGAAAGATGTTATGGCGGATATTCTTCTTGGCAGAGAACTCCCAAGAGGGCTTGTTGGATGGTATTACCAGCAGTTTCTTAAGATGAAGTATTCAGCATTGTGTGATGACGAATATTATATGAGCTGGGATGGAGATACAGTTCCCTGTAAGGATTTTTCAATGTTTGATAGTGAAGGAAGACCTTACTTTGATATGAAGCATGAATATCATGAGGAATATTTTATAACTATGGAAACAATCATGCCATCTGTTAAAAAGCTTATTGATAAGTCTTTTATATCGGAGCATATGATATTTAACAGCAGATATATGAAAGAGATGATAGAAGCTATAGAGTCTAATGAAAATATTAAAGGTACAACATTCTGGGAGAAAATTCTTAATTCAATAAGGCTTGAGCATATACAGGAAAACAGCTTTAGCGAATTTGAAACATACGGTACATATATGATGACAAAACATCCAGAGGTATATGCTTACAGGAACTGGCATTCATTCAGATATGGTGGTTATTATTTCCATCCAGAACAGATGACAGAGCATGATTATGAGTGGATGGGACGTGATTTTTATGCAATATCTTTTGAGAAGTTTCATACAGTCAGAGAGGACCATGAAAATCTTTTTAATAATCCCAGATATCAGGATAAGCTTACGGCACGTCAGATGGTTGAGATAATGCAGGAGGAATCAGAGGGGTATAATGAGGTATGGGATGAGGATGACGTAGTTAATTAATTTTAACTAAGATATTAATGAGATAAAAATATCAGATAAAAATAAATAGGCAGGTAAAGTTATGGTAAGAGATAAGAATATAATGTACATATTTTGTGAAGTTATTAATCAGCTTGAACCAGAAAGTATATTAGATATTGGGATGTTTTTTAAATCAATAGGAGGGGTATCAAGGCAGATACTTGGTATTGAAATATCGGATAGTATATATATAACTGGAGTGGATACAGATAAAACTAACGGACTTAATGTATATAGCAGAGTATATAATAAGATTATAAGTAAAAATGGGATATGCGAGGATAAACAGAGATGTTATCAAGATATTAATCAGCAGGTTAAAAAGTATGACCTTGCTATATTATTAAGTGATTTAGTGGGGAATGGTGCTAAAGAACAATTAATCAAAAATATTGAGGATAAAGCCAGATATATGCTTATGTATAATGAAGATATTAAGTATCTGGCATATAATCATAATAGTGTGGATATTGGTTTGGATGATGTAAAGTGCAAACTGGTGTTGTTGGATTGAGATAAAAAATAATAAAATATCAAAAGAGAAGGAGATTGATAAGATATGAATATATTATTAGTGATTAATTCTAAATATGTGAAATGTGGAATTAACATGCTCAGGTCTTTGATGGAAAGTAATGACGAAAAAATTAGAGTTTTTCTGGCATATAGGGATTTAAAAGAGGAAGAAATAGAAGATGTAAGGAAATGTCTTGGCGATAATGAACTTGAGTTGTTATATATTGATAAAGATAAACTTAATGGTTTAAAGGATAATGACAGACTTCCATTAGAAACATATTTTAGAATAATTGCATTGGATATGTTACCTGAAAATGTTAATAAAGTTTTATATCTGGATGCAGATATGATTGTAAAAAAATCATTGAAGGACTTATATAATATTAATATAGATAAATTATCAGCAATTGCATGCAAAGATATATATGGGTATATATATGGTGTGGGAAATAAGAGTGAGGAACGTCTTGGGTTAAAGAATAAGGGACGGTATTTCAATGCTGGAATGATGTTATTTAATATCAAATATTGTAGGGAACATAATATATGTCAAAAAACTATTGATTTCATAAAAGAACATTCAGATATTATAATATGGCAGGATCAGGATGCATTAAATGTAATACTTGAAGAAAGTGTTGGACTTGTTCAATGGGAGATGTTTAATTGTACACCTTGTATGTACGTATGTAAAAAGTCTGATATAGAGCAGGGAATTGTACAACCAATAAAAGCAGATGAAACAACGCAGGTTAATGAGCATATCAGTGACTATGTGGATATGACAATGGCTATATATAACAATGCGAGCATAATACATTATATAGGAGAAACAAAGCCATGGGATAGCAAAAGACCGGATAGTTATTGTTATGGTATATTTGATAAAGCATATAATATGTATAAATAAAAGGTATTGTTTATATGTGGTGTTTTAATTCAAAGTGTCAGGAGATTATTAAAAAATTAAGTTGATACATAATATGATTGTTTATGGATTAAAAAGAGGAAAAAATATATGAAAACAGAAATATGGGTTGTTACACATAAAAAGTATAAAGAAATAGATGATGATTTACATAAAACAATACAGGTTGGAAAAAGTCTAGGTACGGATTTGGGATATGTAGGAGATGATACAGGAGATAATATATCATATAAAAATCCTTTCTATTGTGAACTGACAGGTATGTATTGGTTATGGAAGAATTATAAATGTGACATTATAGGTATATGTCATTATCGAAGATTTTTTTTGGAAAATACAGAGCTGATTACTAAAGATTATATAGAAAACATTTTAAAAGATTATGATATTATTATTCCTAATAATCAACTGGTACCACAGAATTCTGTAAAGGAACAGTATTATTGTAAGCATAGTGCAGAAGACTGGGAAGTGTGCAAACAGGTTGTTATAGAAAAGTACCCTGAATATACAGATGCATTTGAATGGATGGAAAATTCGCGTACTATAAATATATGTAATATGCTTATAACAAGAAAGAAAATATATGACAGTTATTGCCAGTGGTTATTTGATATATTATTTGAGGTGGAAAAAAGAATTAATATACAGGATAAAGATGATTATCAGAAAAGGGTAATGGGTTTTTTATCAGAGAGATTACTGAAGGTGTGGATATTAGCTAATAAATATAAAGTTAAAGAGCAAAGTATGGTAATCATGGGGGCTGATGGAATAAGCGGATATGTTGAAGGTGCGGAATTAAAAAGAAAATTATTTAGAAAGTTAACAGCCTCAGTAGTTGACAGATATATTAATAGAAAAACACCAGAATTAGATAAAACAATATATGAATTAAAATGTAATACAGATTTGAATATAAATAATAGTAAAGAAAATAAAAAGGTATTAGTATGGACATGGTGTTGTGAGGGAGAGAATAATGCCTCAAAAGCTGTAAAAAAATGTATAGCCGATATAAAAAACAATATTGATATATCTAAAGCGGAATTGCATATTATAACATTAGATAATTGTATGGAATATGTAAATTTATCACAAATAATTATTGATAAATTTAATGAGGGTAAAATACCAGAAAAAATATTATCACAACGAATAATGATGGAATTATTGTATAGATACGGTGGATTATGGATTGATTCACAATGTTGCGTAGTTGATGATAGAATAAATGCTATTTTAGAAAAGAATTTTTATACTATAAAGTCAGATAGAATAAGCTGGGACGATTTAGTTGTTAAAGGAAGATGGAATACCGATGTTGTAAAAGGTAATGCTGGTTTTTCATTATTTGGTATGGTTATGGAGTCTTTTGATGCATACTACAGTTATACGGACACTATAATAGACCCGGATATGGCTGATTATTTTATTGAGATAGCTTATGAAGATTTATCTGATGTACGTGAATGTATAGATAAATGTGAATATAGTAATGAAAATATGTCTTACATTATATCTAATGGTAACAAGATATTTAGATGTGATGCATGGGAAAATATTTTAAATGATACATATATTTTTAAACTTAAAAATGATAATAATATGGAAAAAAATATAATAGGACAGACAACGTATTATGGGTATTTAATAAATAACATATAAATATTACGAATGGATTATTTATTGTATTTACATATTTAAAGATTAAATTATTGCAAAGACGAGGGAGAAATTATGAGCGCCAGAGTTATATTAATGACAGGACTGTATGATACATTGGATATATTTACTTATGAATTGAAACATGAGTTTATAAATATGGGCTTAGAGGTTATGGAATTTAATACAAAGGATATGAAAGAATCCCTGTATTCTCTAATGAAATTTATAGAAAAACCTGTTAATGCAGTTGTGACTTTTAATAATCTTGGGTTTAATATGGAATTAAAAAAGGAGAAAATATATGGGAGAGTCTGGGAATTCCATGTATTAATATATTGATGGATCACCCAATGTTTCATAAAAATGCATTAGATGCAGCTCCTGATAATGCGATAGTTATATGTCCTGATAGAAATCATATGAAATTTGTTCAGAGATTTTATCCAGATATTCAGATTGCAGGGTTTCTTCCTCATGGTGGAAAAGAAAAAAGATTGCAATATAAACCTATTAAAGACAGACATATAGATGTATTGTATGCAGGTGGAATATCGTATAAATTCATAGAACAGATAAAGCCCGATGTTAAAGAATTTTCGTTTGATATTGAGTTGATTGCAAAGCAGTCATATGATGAGCTTTTAATACATCCTTATAGGACAACAGAAGAGGTGATAGAAGAAAAGTTATTAGAGAATGGAATAAAATTAAATGACAAACAATTATTATATATAATAGAAAAATTAAGATATGTTGATATGTTAGCTGTATCTTATTATAGGGAAAAAGTTATTAAAACTCTTGTTGAATCAGGAATTAAAGTAACATTATATGGTACAGGCTGGGAAGTATGCGATTGGATTGATAATGAAAATCTTGATTACAGAGGACGAATTGCAGCAGATGATGTGATAGATGTTATGAATGACAGTAAAATAGTTCTTAATACAATGACATGGTTTAAGGATGGAACGCATGACAGGGTATTTAATGGAATGCTTGCAAAAGCAGTAGCGGTAACGGATTCTTCTATTTATATGAAAGAGAATTTTTCTGATGATGAACTCATAATGTTTGAACTTGAAGAAATAAATGACTTGCCAGCCAAAATAAAAGATTTATTAAATGATGATAATAAAATGCAATTTATAGCAGAGAAGGGGTATGATACAGCATTGAAAAATCATACATGGAAAGTAAGGGCGCATGAGTTGTATGATGATTTGATTAGTCAGTTATAAATTACTGAGGGTAGTGTATGCAGGATTATGATAATAAAAATGAAATAATAGTATACTATGAAATGACCAATGAGCAGATGAACAATCCACAATATAAAAATCATCTGATAAAGTCTTGTGAGTCAGAATACATAGTGTTCATTAATTCCAGATATACCAATAGTGAAGAGATAGAGCAGATTATTGCTGCAAATACGTTTCTTATGAATTATGATATGGTTATATTTGGAGAAAATGTATTGCAGGGTGACATACATTTTAATATGCTTATTAATTGCCTTAATGTTAAGCCATATGCAGTGATAATTAAAAGATCTGTTTTGAGTATAACGGGGTGTTTTAATGAGCAGTTAGAATGTAAGGATATATATGAACTGGCGCTGAGGGTGGCGTATGAACATTATGAAGATACTTTGTGTTGTGTATATGGGGTAGAATGTCAGGAAAATATAAAGCAAGAGTCAGCAGACTTTACGCAGCAAGAAGCAGGGCAGGAAGTAATAGACCTCAGTGGGAATAATACAAGACCTGATGTAGCAGATAGGAGTTTAAAATATGTTAATCCGGAAGTATCAGATGGTGGATTAAGCAGTATAAAGTATCAAATATCCCATAATAGCGAGTGTAAATTATCTGACACAGAGAAAAATAATAAAATAGTACTAACATATGCATATGTTATAAGAAAATATATGCAGCCTCTTAAGAAGAGTGGACTGTTAGAAAAAGTATTAAACAATATGACCGAGTATGCAATAAAGGCAGGTTGTGCAGATATATTTAATTCATATGTTATGGATTTTTTAAACAATAGTGAATTGTATCAAAGGATAGAAACAGATACAGCCCCTTTTTATATAATAATGGGTGATGATATCTGTTATGGTGTGCTCAAAAGATTTGCAATATGTCTGACAGAACAGCTTATAAATAATGGACAGGTTGTTATTACATCAGATGGCTCATATGGAAAAAATTCAGAACTTCAGGAGATTGAAAAACAGGCATTAAAGGGAATAATAGGTTTTCAGGCACCTGTTTTATTCAAGGAATATTTTAAGAATATTGCATGTCCTAAGTATGTATATTGGTTTGACCATCCGGTGTATTTTAAAGATATGTTGGAAAGAACAGATGATAATTATTATCTGCTGTGTCAGGATGAGTATTATGCAGAATTTATGAGAAAATATTATCATATACATAATGCAATCCAGTTTCCACCAGCTGGCGAGGATGCAGGTTTTATAAGTAATAAGGACAGGGAGTATGATGTTGTATTTATAGGTTCATATCATGTGCTGGGTGACTGGGTTATACAGGATGAGTTTCAGCAGGAATATTATGATTATATGATAGACAATCCTGCGTATACATTTGAACAGGGGCTTGAAAATATTTTTAAAGCCAGGAACATAATTGTTGAAAAAGACAGATTCGTAGACATATTGTGTTCACTACAGAATGTATGCAGAAAAATAGTATATGATTACCGGATTAGGGTTATTGAAGTAATTATTAAATCAGGTATAAAGATAGATGTTTTTGGTGATACGTGGAAGGAGTACAAAGGCATTTATAAAGATAATCTGATAATTCATAACGCAGTGTCGGTAAAAGAAGCTCTTAATGTATGGGGACATTCTAAGATAGGACTTAATATTATGACGTGGCATAAGGCTGGAATGACAGAGCGAGTAGCTAACATATGCTTGTCAGGGGCAGTATGTCTTACGGATTCATCAAAGTATTTGCAGAGAAATTTCAGTAATAACGAGAATATTATTATGTATGACTTGAGCAGGCTTGAGGAATTGCCAGAGATTATTAATGAAGTGCTTTGTAATGACAGATACAGGGAGAATATAGCGGACAATGCATATATGCTGGCAAAGGATAAGCATACATGGGAAGTAAGGGGGAAGGAGTTTATGGAGCTGGTGGAAAGAAAATGTGTGGATGGTTAAGATAAATGAAAGCTGGTGTATATTTGAATATACCGGCTTTCATTTATAATATTAACTTTATAACCATAGTAATAATATACAATATTTCCATATAAACGATATTAATCTATCTTTTCAGCAAGAGTGACATATTGAAATGCCTCGTAGAATTGTCTGTTTTTATGTTTTGATATATGTACAAGATTATCAATAAATTCGTTTAATTCATCATCAGGCGCAGTATCTGAAAATACAGGAGTGCATTTGATAACCTTAAAGTTATTTTCATTATATAATTTGATTATTTCATTGTATGTAAAAAAATGTATGTGTGTTCTGTCAAGAATACCAGTATCACTATATGGAAAATCACCATTGATTAAAAGATACATAGCTGAATAATGCATTAAGTTGGGAATACTACTGATGATTTTTCCATGTTTTTTTAATATTTTTCTACAATTGTTAATTATTTTTGATGGATTGTGTAAGTGTTCTAATACGTCTCCAAATATAATGTAATCAAAAAGAATACCATCCCATAAATCTATATTGTCCTCGATATCTGCTATTTTTATGTTCGCAATATGAGAGGCTATTTTTGCAGTAGAAGGATTAATTTCAATACCAAACAAATTAGAATTAGGATATATGTTTTTGATTTCAAGCATAGTAGAACCAGTATCGCAGCCTATTTCTAAAATATTCAGCGGTTTTTGATAGTCAGCTTCTATACAATCAATCAAATTATAATTAGGGTTGGCATTTAAATAGTTAGTGTGCCATTTGTCTTTAATATTCTGATGATCTGATTTATTGCCATAATTATCATAATAATAGTTGCTATAAGGAGTGATTAAGTATTGGTAAGCGTTGTTAACTGTATATGTAAAATTATCATTTAAGATGTTCTGAATAAAAAAGTCGCTATACACAGCTTCTGATGATATTAAATTATTATCAAAGGGCTCGCTTGTATTAAGTAGCTTTTTACTTATAAGGACTGTATTATCAAGTGGCTTCATAATCTTTGATAATGAATTATTATCATGTGTATGTGAAAAGCTATAGGCTATTGCATCAGATAATGAATTAATATTGTTATAACCATTACATAGTGTTAAAGGTGTAACGGCATATATTTTTTTATTAATATCAAGGGCGTTTCTTAATGTGTCAATAGTAGACGGCATAAGTATACATTCAGGTTGGATTACCAATATATCAGTATCTAATATAAATTCAGATATACATAAATTTAAAATGGAAGAAAAGTTTTCAATATGTTCATCACATATTATATAATTAAATTTATTCTGCGCTTTAAGAAAGCTATCAAGACCGTCAGATGAATAATTATCGACTATAATGATGGAATCAGATGAAATATTATTCAACGTATTTAATAAATTTATCTGGTTAATAATAAGGTCTTTTTGATTGTGTGCAACTAATATTATTGAAATATTTTCCATTATAATCCTCATTTCCGTGTGTTTTTATATAGTGTGTTATTTATTATATAATATCTGTATATGCTAATAAAATAATACATATTAAAATATAATAAAGTATAACATATATAAATCAAATAATATATGAAATAAACAAAATATATTTGCTAACACTAAAGCCTTTAGAGTATAATATTCTAAAGGCTTTACTATTAGTTAGGTGGAATAGAATATATTTATATAATATTAATAGAAAGGATTTATTTAATGTATTTAAAGAAAATAAAGCTTCATAATTTTAGATGCTATGAAAAAGCTGAGATTGATTTTCATAAGCAGTTGACTGTTATTGTGGGAAAGAATGGTTCGGGTAAAACAAGTATATTAGAGGCAACAGCTATTGCACTTGGAACATGGTTTGCAGGTTTTAATAATATTGTTGGGAAAAGTATTAATAAAACAACGGATCCATTAAGAAAAGCTTATATTATAGGAACTACTGATGATGTTCAGCAGCAATTTCCAGTGGAAATCGAAGCCAGTGCAAGAATTAAAGAGTCAGATGCGGAAGATATTAATTGGAAACGTACAGTTAATACACCAATAGGTACTATGACAACAAAAGAGGCTAAAGAACTGATAGATTATGCATGTGAATATCAAAAGGCAATAAGTGATGGAAATACAAACATTCAATTACCAATAATAGCATATTATGGAACGGGAAGATTATGGGATTATCATAGACAGAAAAAAGTGGATGTATTTAAAGTGAGTTCTAGGACAAATGGATATATTGATAGTCTTGATGGAACAGCTAATGTTAAGCTTATGATGGGATGGTTCCTTAATAAAACTATTAATAAATATCAGCGACAGGAGGAAAATATAAAAGAAAATCCTGAACTTGATACAGTATATTTGGCTATGGAAAAATGTCTTAGTATGTTATCTGGCTATTCGTCTGTAAAAATCAGATATAGTATGAATACACAGGAATTGGATGTGTATTATTCTGAATCTGATGGACAAAGAATGAGAATACCACTCAGCCAGCTTAGTGATGGATATAAAGGAGCTATTAGTCTTGTAGCAGATATAGCGTATAGAATGGCAACATTGAATCCACAGTTAGGAATGGATATTCTTGAAAAGGGGGATGGAGTCGTGCTTATAGATGAAGTTGATTTGCATCTTCATCCAGCGTGGCAGCAGAAAGTGTTGAATAATCTGACAGATATATTTCCTAATGTGCAGTTTATAGTTACTACACATGCACCATCTGTTATTAATTCTGTCAAGAAAGAAAATATACGTATGTTGAGTGATGGTGAAGTAGTAGAGACTGACAATCAGGTATATGGTAAGGATATTAATTCTGTATTGAAGGAAATAATGCAGGTTGATGAAAGACCAGAAAATTTTATAATGTTATTCGATGAATTCTATAAAAAACTTAGTGAAAATAAATATTTAGAGGCTGAAAAAATATTAGATAAGCTGGAACAGATGAGAGGAAGCCATGATCCTGAGATAGCAAGATGCAGGGTTAAGTTAAAACTGGAGAATATTCGGAGAAAATCATGATAAAAATAGTAAAGGGAGACGAGCCGGAAGAATTAAAAAGATTAAGAGAAACGGCAGAAAATCAAGGATTAAATCCTAAAGAGGCATATGAATTATTAAATGCAGATAGAAGATTAAAGAAAAAGATTAAGAGAGCATTAGTGAAGGAACAAGGAGGTTTGTGTGCATATTGTATGTGTAGAATACCAAGAGATGATGTTGAAGTTGGCATAGCACCTATTACAATAGAGCATTATATACCGAGAAACCCAGAAGATGGAAGAGATGTAGGACAGGGATTAGATTATAATAATTTATTAGCCGTATGTAATGGAAATAGAGCAGCAAAAAGATCTAGAAATGAAAATGATTTAACTTGTGATGCACATAGAAAAAATACGGAATTTATAAAGGTAAATCCCTGTGTTCCAGAAACATTGAATACTATATTTTATTACTTGGATGGGAAAATAGATGCCACAGATGCTGATGTAAAGAAAGATTTAACAGAAACATTAAATCTGAATTGTACAACAGCTCCATTAATTAAGGAAAGAAAAGCTGTATTGGATGAGCTGATAGATGAACTGAGCGTATTAGAATTAGATGAATTGGTTTTGTACTGTGATAAAATATTAGAAAATTTGAAAAATGAACAGGATGTAAAAACACCATATGTGGGTATATTATTATGGTATCTTAAATCGATAGTAGAATATAATTAATACTATTAAAATATGGTCTTTTTTTGCATTTTATAGTCTTTTTTTGCAAACGTTATTGTTATAAAGTTATGTTAGTGATACATTATATCTAACATAACATATGTTATGACATTTTAGGACATGTTAGAACACCATAAGTTAGTGTATAATTAAAAGCAGTAAAAGATATGATTATCATATTAAATATTAAGTGATATGAGGTAAGTAAGGTTGAAGATAGCCGTATGTGATGATGAAAAAGTTGCTGCTGAATATATTGGTGGAGTGCTGGAGGCTTATTTTAAAGATAAACCATTGGAGTATAGTGTTGAATTATACAATTCAGGTGAAGCCATGATGACACTTCAGGATGAGATACTGACTTATGATGTTGTGTTTTTAGATGTCGATATGCCAGATGCAGATGGTTTTGAAGTTGCTGGCTGGATAAGAATGTTTTCAGACAAAATAATTATAGCGTTCATAACAGCTATGATTAGTTACTCCTTAAAAGGATATAATTATAATGCGATAAGGTATATACCGAAAAATACTAATCAGCTGGAACAATCAATATATGAATGTATGGATGCAGTTTTATACAGGATGAATTATTTTGATGCAGACAGGAAAGTATTCGTATGCAATCAGCAGAAAAAAGAGATTATACTTAATAATGTTATGTACATAGAAAGCAGCGCGCATAAAGT